>JACCDS011900718.1_pt1 | contig 90924 bp, 87 predicted proteins | sample 7446441 | NCBI WGS metagenome assembly JACCDS01 (sample SAMN15323445, study PRJNA562643) | freshwater metagenome | isolation source: river surface water | place: USA:Blue River Watershed | collected 2017-08-17
CACCGCACGCCGCAACAACCCACTGGGCAACCGGGAAGGGGGCGTGTCGGGGAACGAGCCAGAAGACCTGCCTCGAACGATAATCCGAGCGTGCCGGGAAGAGTGCGCCCTGAAGATGATGCAGCGACTGCTTCGCGGCCTTTGGGCTGCTAGCTTATGGTTTTTGGCCTTAACGGGCTATTCGGCGGATTGGACGTTCGACACGCTGCGCGTTTCGGTCAATCCAATTGACCGTGAAACCCTGAACTATGTGCTGCCCGAAGTTCCGGTTGACGCCGGAATGTGGCGCACCCAATCCCAGGCAACTGCCCAAATTTCACCCCGAGCCCTGGGCTTAAATGCTTCGGCGCTGCTCGCCGCAGGCCTCGACCTTAGGCAATCGGTACCCGGAGGCAGCGCATGGCTCGCAATTGACGGACTCCCGGCAACGCACACCTGGATCGAGTGGGAGGGAATTGCCCTTCAGGCGTCCGATCTCGGGATCATGGACGTGCGCCTGCTTCCGAGTTCCGGTCTGCAGCTGGAACGCAGTGCCGACGGCCTGCGCCTGCGGTCGTTGGCCCACGCAGAATTTCGCGCTGAGGCTGCTTCGCTGGGCAATGCCGGCCTGTCGGTATGGGTTCCCGGACGCAGCGCAGACGTTGGGGTGAATCTGAGTTCCGCCCTCAACCGCTACTCCTACCGCGACTATTTGGGCCAACAGCATCTGAGGCTTGGAGCGGGGGTGCAGCGAGCCGAAGTCCGCACGGCGTGGCGCGGCAAGCAGTCCGCACTAAAGCAGGACGGCGCCGCCTACCTGGTCGTGCTACAGCAAGGGTTGCCCGAGGCCGTTACTCAAGTGCGCCGCCAAGGAGCCGTGCAGCGCGATCTGCGGGCGACGGTGGTGCAGCGGCAAACGCTGCAAAGCGGGCGGATCTTTTGGCAGAGCGTGCAGTATGCCACGCTCACGTCCCAGCGCTACGACTACGACCAATTTGGCGGAATCCACGACACCAACCGCGCCCAAACGGTGGGCATCAGGATGCGGGCGCAGGCATGGGTCCTTCGGCACTTGTTCTCGTCGTCAATTGATGCGACCCGGCTCATGGCGCAGGGTCCAAACAAGGCCCCGGCATCGGTACTTAGAGTTCAGGCGATGCTGCGCGGAACGGGTTTGCTACCGGGCAAGCTTCGCTACCACTGGGGTTTGAGTCATTTGAGTCAGGGTTCCGAAGCGGGTCGAATGCTTCCAATGCTTCAGCTGAGCGCGGCCGAAAAAGCGATGCTGCAGTGGCACGTCAAGGTTCACCGCCACCAGCGGTTCCCGACGTTGAACGACCTGTTCTGGGTTCCGGGCGGCAATCCAATGCTGCGCGCCGAACTCGGTTGGGAGGTTCGGGCACACCTCAACCGCAAGTCTGCAGCTGCTGAAATCTACTATGGGGAACTCGCGGATGCCATTGTATGGATGCCCGTCGGTACCGTCTGGACCCCGCGCAACGTCGCGTCCATCTCGCGTTGGGGAGGGAGCGCCCACGTTAATTGGGTGCGCGGCGCATGGTCTGGAACGCTTCGCGTGCAGGCGGTGCGCAGCGTGAACGACCTCGGGTTGCGCGTACCCTATGTAGCCCCTTGGTCCATTTCGGCGCCCCTTCAACGCCACCTTGCCTCGTGGACGCTCAAGGCAGAACCTCGGTTTCGCGCCGCCACACCCACTGCGTGGACGAATGACCGAGGCACATGGCTGCCCTCACAGGGCCAAATTGACATTCACGCACAATGGTCGGTGAAGCGTTCGATGCTCGAATTCAGCCTGTACAACGCCACGAATTCACCCGTGCTCTTGCAGCTCGGCTACCCGCTTCCGGGTCGCTACTTCGGAATCTCATGGACCACACCCTTATCCACAACCCCTAAATCTTCAACCTAATGCGCAACCTGATCCCTGCCGTACTCGGCCTGACCACCTTAATGGCATGCGAACCCCAAACTACCCCCGGATCCTTTGAGTCGGGCCTTTTCGTGCTCAACGAAGGCGCCTTTATGGGCGGAACCGCCACAATCACCCACTGGTCTACCGACGACAGCGTGACGACCGATGCCTTTGCCGTGGCCAACGGCCGCAGCTTGGGCAACTTGGGCAACGGAATCACCGCGGATGCCGACCGCCTGTATGTGGTGCTCAACGGAGCCGCCGCCGTCGAAGTCCTCGAATACCCCGGGCTCGCCTCGGTGGGCCGTGCGACCGGATTCGCCTCCCCGCGTCATGCTGTCGTGCTTGACGGCGGCGACCTTGCCGTAACCGACTGGGGTCGCAACCGTCTGTACCGCGTGAATGCGTCGTCGCTCCAGCGCATCGATTCGGTTGACCTCGCAGGGGGTCCCGAGGCGATGGTACTGCATCAGGACGAGATTTGGGTTACCCATAGCGGAGCCTACGGCACCGACAGCACGCTCACCGTGCTCGACGCAGCAACCCTTGATGTGCGCGCCACGGTTCAGGTTGGCATCAATCCCACGTCGGCTGTCAAATTAGGTTCCACGCTGTACGTGCTTTGCTCGGGCTATACCGACTGGAGCGGGGGCGGGGGCGACCGCAGCGCCTCACTGGTTCGCGTCGACTTGGCCACGCGGAGCGTTACCGCAACGTTCGCTGCCGTCAACCCGAGCGATCGCCCTACAAAGCTTCAAACCGACGGCCAAGTGCTGTACTGGATTCGTGACGGATACACCGGAGACGTGCTGCGCATGAATGCGAACGATGTGGACTACCCTGCCTACGCTTGGATTTCGGGGCCTGCCTACGGGTTGTGTGCGGATCCATCGACCCGCCAGCTCTATGTACTCGACGCCAAGGATTTTCAGCAAACGGGTGAGGTGCGGCGCTACAGTGCCGGAGGACAGCTCGAGGCGACCGTGCCTGCGGGAATCGTTCCGACGGCCGCAATCCTGAAGCCGTAATGCAAAAACCCGGGCCTTGCCCGGGTTTTTGCATTTCTGTAGTGGCTTGTAGCTCGTTGCTTGGCTACCCCAGAAGCTAGTAGCCAGTAATAGCGTTAAGCTTGTGCCGTGCGCTCGATGCGCTGCAGGGCGAATCCGAGGGCGTATCCCCACATTGTGGTCGCTCCAAACGAAATCCCGAGGAAGGGCAGTGCCGCGATGTAGGTGGCGGGAAGCGAAAGTCCGTTGCCCACGTACCACACGGCAAGGTTGCTCAACCCAAAAAAGATGAGGTTGCTCGCGGCGCTGTGGCCCATCCACGCAAGTCCTTCAGCTTTGGGCTTGGCGAATTGGGCATAGGCGAGCACGGCGAGGTGCGCGGCATAGATTCCGAGGCTGTCGGCAAAGCCCCAGGCAAAGCCTTCAGAATAGGCGGCATAGACCGTGTTGTTCAGTACCAAGTCTGAGGCATAGAGCACGGCAAGCGGCAGAAGGATCTGCATCCAGGGTTTGCGAAACCAGGTTCCGCTCAACGTATTGGCAGCAAGCACGGCAGAGCCGTTGGGAATCAAGAGAAAGCGGGTAGCGGCGGCGCCGATCAAGGCGATAAGGGCGGTGAAGCGCATGCGTTTAGAGTACTCGTTTAAAAATGTAAATGACCATCAGGAGCACAAAAATACCCAAAAGATAGCGGTAGGCACCGCGGTAGTGCAATTCGTGGGTAGATCGATCAGAACGGTAGCTCCACACGAGGTAGCCGACAAATGTCAGGGCAAAAATCCCTGCAAATATCCAGTGTCCGGTTCCAATGTTGTCCATGGCGTAATTTGCTCAAAAATACAGCTAAAATGAAGGAGCCCCTTGATTCCGTTACAGAATTTCACCGCATTTATCGGGTACCGATGTCTGACGTGCCCGTGGCCATGCCGAGTCCAGAGCTCGTAGCGCTTCGCCACCGGTTGATGGCTGAAGAAAACGAGGAATACCTTGAGGCAGCGCAGGCCGGGAACCTCGTCGAGGTGGCCGATGCCCTTGGCGACAAACTTTACATTTTGTGCGGAACCATCATTACCCACGGTCTGCAGCATCTGATTGAGGATGTGTTTCGCGAGATCCACCAAAGCAACTTGAGCAAGTTGGGCCCCGACGGCCAGCCGCTGTACCGCGAGGATGGCAAGGTGATGAAGGGTCCGAACTACTTTCGGCCAGACATCGCGTCGGTCCTCGAGGGGCGTTCGCCCCAGCGGTCGGCGTAGCCGGGCAGAAAGCTGGGTTCTGATTCGTTGACGGCGCTTCCGCTGGGGTTGGGGTAGAACCGAACCTCGTCGATGCCACCTTCAGGTTTGAACCACAGTTCGATGCGGGCGGACTTCATGCGGCTCGCTGGACCATCTTTGGGATAAAAAAGGGCTTGTGCGTTGGTTTCAAGATCCATGCGCTGCATGCGGCGGTTGCGAATCCGTGCCCTTAATGCCTCAGCGGCCATTTGGTTGCAGCGTCCAGAACTGTCTGCGACCTCACCGAGGTGTACGCCTTCGTAGGCCCACATGCTGTCACCTGGCCCGCGTTGGTCAAGAAAGAACTGCTTGGCGAGAATTTGGTAGTCCTGACTCCACACCACGGGATTTCCCTCGAGAACATAGGCCGAATCGGCGCGGTGTCCCCGCCAGCGCTCAGCACGACCGCTCCACGAGGGCATGGCTACCGATGCGTTTCCGCGGGCATTGATGCTGTCTTTGGTTGTTTCGAGGTAGTCGGCGGTGACTTCGGTGCTGTCTTTTTCCCAATCTGCCAGATTCGCTGATCCGATCCAAAGTGTTCGGTCCGATTCGGGTTCACGGCGAAAGCGTTCTGAAGCAAACCTCCGCGTTTCGCCCCATCCTTGAACTCCGCCTGATAAATTCACAGTTTGCGCTCCACTCAAGGCAAACTGTCCGTGGCCAAATACTACAGAATCCGTCTCAAACGTTCCCGACCCGCCCTTTGGAAGTGTGGCGCTTCGAGAAGTCGCACTGTAGTCCATCTGTTCGCCATACAACCTTTGGTCGGATCCGACCCAGCGGACGTCACCCATAAACCGGTAGCTATCGCCTTCAAACGAACCGCGCCTGCACGTTAGGTTGCCGTCCTTGGTCCGTACCTCGGCGGGTTGGCTAAACGAGCCTTTTTTGCCTTTGGTACTGTAGCGCAGACTTGACGTGCGCAGGCTTTGGTCGCCGTCGGTCACGGTTACTCCGCCCGAAAAGTAGCTTTCGCCGTTCAAGTATTCGAGGGTACGCGACCGAACTACCATTCCGTCCCGCCCGCTGAAGCGCACGTTGGAGTAGGCAAAAAAGCGGTTTTCGTTGCGAAACCAGTCTGCGCTGTCGCAGGTAAACACCCCTTCGGCACCCGATAGCTGCACGTCTCCACGAAGCTTGGTGACGTTGCGGCCCCCGAACTGCTCGACGGTCATTTTACGGACCTTCTTCAGCTGAAGGGACTGACCTGCCGCGGCACAGCCTGCGGCAATAAAAAGTACACTGAGGATCCGACTCAGCGGCGCCATAGCGTTTGTTCGCGGTCGGGCCCTACGGACACCAGTACCACCGGAACCCCTGTGTAGTCCTCAATAAAGCGCACATAGGACTCCAACGTCGCAGGAAGGTCTTTGGTCTGGCGCACCCCTGTGAGGTCCTCACTCCAGCCAGGAAGGCTTTGGTACACGGGCTCCAGCAAGTTTGAATCGAGTCGGTAGGGAAGGTGCGCCACCTCTTCACCGCGGTAGCGGTATGCGGTACAGACATCCAAAAATTCGAGGCCGCTCAGCACGTCGGCCTTCATCATCATCAACTGGGTGACGCCGTTGACCTCCACCGCATACTTCAGTGCGACCAAATCGAGCCAACCGGTGCGGCGGGGGCGGCCAGTTGTCGACCCAAACTCGTGGCCCTTTTGGCGGATTTCTTCGCCCAAGTCGTTGTCGAGCTCGGTGGGAAAGGGTCCGCTGCCCACTCGGGTGCAGTAGGCCTTAAAGATTCCGATGACGTCTCCGATTCGGTTTGGAGCAAGGCCCAGTCCGGTACACGCCCCTGCGGCAGTGGTGGTCGATGAGGTTACAAATGGGTAGGTTCCGAAGTCCACGTCGAGCATGGTGCCCTGCGCGCCCTCGGCGAGGATGCGCTTGCCCGCCCGGTAGGCCTCCTGGATCAAAATGTCGGTGTCGGCCAGCGGAAGCTGCTTGAGGCGGTCCATTGCCGCGTGCCACTCGGTCTCGGCGGCAGCGAGGTCAAAGGCGTGTTCGGCTCCGTCCATCATGTGCAAGTGCTTCGCTTTCAGCGCATCGTAGCGCTCCATGAAGTCAGGGAGTTCAACGTCTCCCACACGAAGTCCGTTGCGGCCGGTCTTATCCATGTAGGTCGGTCCAATGCCCTTAAGCGTCGAGCCGATCTTGTTCTTGCCTTTGGCTGCCTCAGAGGCGGCGTCAAGCAAGCGGTGCGTGGGTAGGATCAGGTGCGCCTTGCGCGAGATGCGCAGGCAGTCGGCACACTTCACTCCAAACGGAGCCAGCTTGTCAATTTCGCGCATGAAAATCACGGGGTCGATGACGACGCCGTTGCCCACAATGTTAATGGCTTTGGGGTGAAAAATTCCGCTCGGAATTGTATGAAGTACATGCTTAATTCCCTCGAATTCAAGGGTGTGTCCGGCATTGGGGCCGCCCTGAAAGCGTGCCACTACGTCGTAGTCCCGCGTGAGGACGTCCACAATTTTACCTTTTCCTTCGTCGCCCCATTGCAGGCCGAGGAGTATGTCAGCACCCTTCATTGTTCAGTTTTGGATTTAGCGTAGATGTACAGTTGGTGGCCCGTCACTTCGACCCCGAAGAGTTCAGAAATACTGGCTTTGATTTGTTGAATGCGCGGGTCGCAAAACTCTTTGACTTCGCCGCTGTCAACCAAAAGCAAGTGGTCGTGCTGTCGGTTGAAGTAGGATTTCTCGTAGTGGGCTTGGTTGGTCGCGAACTGGTGGCGCCGAACGAGCCCGCATTCGAGCAGCAGGTCCATCGTGTTGTAGAGCGTCGCTCGGCTCACGCGGTAGTTTTTGGCCTTCATGCTGGCGTAGAGCGTCTCGACGTCGAAGTGGCCGTCCTGGGCATAGACTTCGCTCAGAATAGCATAGCGTTCAGGAGTCTTGCGCTGTCCTCGATCGATGAGGTAGCGGGTGAAAACGTCACGTACGTGGTCGAGCTGTGTTTCAGACATGGGGTCGTGGGACCAAAGGGCAAAGGTAGGTTTTCGCCGCGTACCTTGCAGCCAATGAAGCGAGTGATTTTGCTGATTATTGGGCTTTCAGCTGCGGGTGCCGTATTCGGGCAGTCGAAGTCTGAGGTTCAGCGCTTTCAGAAGGCCATGGAGCTTCTGCGAAGCAGTCCGCCCCAGGTAGAAAAGGCGCGAGCTGCACTCGAAAAACTAACCTCCTTGAGTCCCACTTACGCCGCCGCGTGGGTAGGGTTGGGAGAGGCGTATTCTGCGTTCGCCCCTTTGGATGCAGATAAAGCGCGCCAGGCGTTTGTGCGCGGAGCCGCTGTGGGGGCCGAACGCCAGTCTATGTTTCGATGGATGCACAACGCCATGAACCAAGGCTGGTACTCCCATGCCGATTCGGCAGCAACGGCCTACCTCGAGCTGCCCCAAACGCCCGGAATCCAAAGGGCTGAGGCCGAAAAAATTCGCGCTTCGGCGCGCTTTGCTCAGTCGGCGGTGCTGCGCCCTGAAGATTACGCATTTCGCCGCTTGAGTGACTCAGTTAATCGCTTGGATATGAATTATTTTCCAAGCATTTCGGGCGACAACGCGACGCTGTACTTTACGGCACGCCAACGTTCCGAACAAAGTGACGAGGTAATTCTCGCGAGCCAGCGCACCTTGGGTGATTGGGGCACCGCCCAACCGCTACCCGGAAGCTTAAATACCCGCGGGAACGAAGGAGCCGTAAGCATTCGCGGGGACCAGCGGGTCATGGCGTTCGCCGCCTGCGAGCGGGGCGACGGCTACGGATCCTGCGACATTTACTTCAGCGTGCGCCGTCCTGACGGAACCTGGTCTGAGGCCCAAAACGCCGGGCCCGCAATCAACACCACCCAGTGGGAGTCCCAGCCTTGCCTGTCTGCCGACGGTCGCGAGCTCTTTTTTGTGCGTGAATCGCGTCAGGGTCAGGGCAATGCCAACATTTGGTGGGCCGAACTGCGCGAGGGTCGCTGGGTCGACGTTCGGCCGCTTCCCTCCACGATTAATACGCCCGGCATGGAGTCTACGCCCTTTTTGCATGCTGACGGGCGCAGCCTCTACTTTGCCTCTGACGGCCATTTGGGCTTGGGCGGAACCGACATCTTTCTGTCTCGCCGACTGAGCGACACCTCCTGGTCGGCACCCCTGAACCTCGCGTACCCACTGAACGACCACCTCGACAACTTTGGACTGGTGGTGCGCCCTGACGGATCAGAAGCATTCTTGGCCCGCGGCGGAATGTACCAGGGCGCAGAACGTGTAGACTTGTACCAACTTAGCCTTCCGCAGGCCTACCAGCCAACGCCCATTTTGTGGTGGACCGTGTGGGTGGCTGACCGCGCCACCGGACGCCCCGTCCCTCAAAGCCAATGGAGCATTTCGGACCCCGAGCGTTCCGCAACCATAGCCCACCAAGGCCCCAACTACCAGGTTGCGCTTCCGCTGGGGAGTCCGCGTGGATTTCAAATCCAAGCACCGGGCTACCAGCTGCTCAGCGAACGAAAGATTTTGGGTGAGCGTGCTGCGGACGCACGCACCGACACTTTGTGGCTGGATCCCATCAAGTCAGGACAGCGCACGCGCCTTGAGAACGTCTACTTCGCGACCGACTCTGATGTGCTGCTGCCTGAATCCCGCCCTGAACTCCAAAGTCTGGCGGCGTGGCTCAAGGCGAATCCCAGTGTACGGGTTCAGATCCAAGGGCACACCGACAACCAGGGATCTGCGGCCTACAACCTCGATCTTTCGCGCCGCCGTGCTGAAGGAGTTTATCGTGAACTAATACTTCAAGGAATTCAATCCAATCGTCTTGAATTCAATGGATTTGGAATGACCAAACCTGTCGATTCCAACGACAGCGAGCAAGGACGTGCACGCAACCGGCGCACCGAACTACTGGTTCTTTAAGGGCGGCTTTGTTCGCCCCAACGGGCCGCCAAAAACTCGGCAATTTTGGCCTCTGTGGCATTCTCGCCAGGCGTAAACCACGAGGCGTCGCGCAGCCCATCCGGAAGGTAGTTCTGGGACACAAAGCTCCCAGTGAAGTCGTGCGGGTACTGGTAATCCGCACCAAATCCCAGCTTTTTCATAGTTTGCGTCGGCGCGTTGCGCAGGTGAAACGGCACGGGGAGGTCCCCACTTCGCTGTACTTCGGCCAACGCGGCATCAATGGCCAGGTAGGCAGAATTGCTTTTCGGGCTGCAGGCTAAGTAAATGGCGCATTCCGCAAGAGGAATCCGCGCCTCTGGGAACCCAAGTCGCTCCACCGCCTGGGCGCAGGCGTTCGCTACGACCATCGCGTTGGGGTGGGCCAATCCAATGTCTTCTGCAGCCGCAATGAGGAGGCGACGTGCAATGAATTCCGGCTTTTCTCCGCCTGAAATCATGCGGGCGAGCCAATAAACCGCCGCTTGAGGGTCGCTTCCGCGAATCGACTTGATCATCGCGCTCGCAATATCGTAGTGCATGTCGCCGGCTCGGTCGTAGCGAACTGCGGCACGTGGTGCGTTTTCGGCAATCCACTCAGCGGTGAGTTCGTGCACGCCGTCGTGGTGCGCGGCCAGCGCGAGGGATTCCAGCAAATTGAGAAAGCGGCGAGCATCTCCGCCGCCGAGGGGCGTAAGTGCATCCCATTCGATGTGCTGGATTCCGTACTGCTTGAGTTCAGGATCATTAGCCGTCGCACGTTCACCAAGAGCCTTCAAGTCATCGTTTGAAAGCGACTGAAGTACAAATAGTTGGCATCGCGAAAGGAGTGCGGCGTTGACTTCAAAACTCGGATTTTCAGTGGTTGCCCCCACGAGCGTGATGCTGCCGCGCTCGACCGCGCCGAGCAGGGCATCTTGCTGTCCTTTGTTGAAGCGGTGAATCTCATCGATAAAAAGCATCCGGCCGTTGGGGGCAAACATTCGGTCGGATTCCGCCCGTGCAATCTCGTCGCGCACGTCCTTGACGCCCGCTGACACCGCGCTAAGGGTTGAGAAGGGTAGGGACACATGCTGTGCAAGGAGTTGGGCCAAGCTCGTTTTACCTACACCTGGCGGACCCCAAAAGAGAAGCGAGGGCAGTCGTCCCGCCTCGAGCGCGGGGCGCAAAGCTCCCTTGGGCCCAACAATGTGGGTTTGCCCGACGTATTCCGTCAGGGACTTAGGGCGCATGCGTTCGGCGAGGCTAGCCATTCTGCCAAAGTTCGGGGGCCTCAAGTCCCAATCCAAACAGGGCAAAGTCCAGTCTTGCGGGGTCCTCGGGGTCTATTTGGCGAAGTGCATGATCCAGTTCGTGAACGGCCCGTGCGTCGTCTGAAGTGCGGTGAAGGAGTCCCAATCCGCGAGCCACCCGGCCCGTGTGCACGTCGAGCGGGCAACTCAAGATGTTTTTGGGCAAGTGCGACCAAATTCCGAGGTCAACCCCTCGAGTGGCGGGCCGAACCATCCACCGCAAAAACAAATGAAGCCGTTTGGCTGCCGAACCCGCAGCAGGACTCGCAAAATGCTTGGCCGTTCGGCTGTGGATGTGGGCGCCGAGAATCTCAGCGCGCGATCGGTCGATGGCCGGCCCGTAACTGGACTCGCCCGCGCGAGGTGCAAACCACGGGGCGAGGGATCCATGTTCGCGAAATCCGCGCTGAAGCCCCTTGAGCAAGATGTAGGCGTCTTCAGCCATCAAAGTGCGGTGCCGCCAGGGAAGTGCCGCGAGGTCCGCATCGTCGGCCTCAAGTAACCACTGCACTGGGTGCTCGCCCATTCCGGCCAAGGCGCGTTCGGCCGACTTAATAATGGACGTTCGGCTGCCCCAGGCAATGGTAGCGGTCATAAAGCCCACCAATTCTGCACTAGCGGGGTCGTCGGCAAATCGCCGGGGCAACGACAACGGGTCGAGCGCGATAAAGTCTGGATGTTCTATGCGGTCTGCCCATTCCAGCAAGAGGTCGGCTACCATCGGCCGTCGCGCAAGTGCAGCCGGCGATCTGCCCGGGCGGCAAGCCCGTCGGCGTGGGTGACCACAACCACCGCTACGTTCCATTTGCTGCGCGCCTCATCCAAAAGGTGGTACAGTTCTTCGGATCGCTCCCGGTCCAAGTTCCCTGACGGTTCGTCAGCTAAAACGACCTGAGGTTGATTGATGAGCGCACGGGCAATAGCAATGCGCTGCTGCTCTCCGCCACTTAGCTCGTCCGGGCGGTGGGTGAGGCGGTGGGCCACGTCCAGCCGTTCGGCGATGGCCCTCGCGCGGTCGGTAGCTTCGGCATTTGCCGTTCCGGCGATGGCTGCGGGCAGCAGTATGTTCTCAAGCGCTGTGAGTTCCGGCATCAGGTGGTGAAACTGAAACACGAGCCCAAGACTTTGGTTTCGAAATCGTTCCAGCGCAGAACCGGTTCGCGGGTACGGGCTTCCGTTGAACGACAGGGTTCCGCTGTCCGGCTGGTCAAGACCTGCGAGAATGTGCAGCAACGTCGACTTACCCGAGCCGCTTGCCCCGGTAATCGCGACAAATTCACGTGCTTCAAGCGCGAAATCGACTCCCTTGAGCACGGCGAGGTCCCCATAGCTTTTGGCAATATTTTCTGCGAGAATTAGTGGCGGCATGGCTCAAAAGTAGGGCTGAATTCCGCCCCGTGGAGCGTACTTTTGCCGCGTCTGTTCGCAACCTAAGAAATTTTTCGACTATGAACCTTCACGAATACCAAGGCAAAGAAATTCTCGCTTCCTACGGGGTGCGCATTCAACGCGGAATCGTCGCGAGCACTCCCGACGAGGCCGTCGCAGCCGCGAAGCAATTGACTGAGCAAACCGGTACTGGTTGGCACGTCGTGAAGGCTCAGGTGCACGCGGGTGGCCGCGGAAAAGGCGGAGGTGTAAAGCTCGCCAAAAACCTTGATGAGGTTCGCGAGCGCGCGGAACAGATCATTGGAATGATGCTGGTTACGCCACAAACGTCGGCTGAGGGCAAAAAAGTTCACCAGGTACTGATCGCTGAAGACGTGTACTACCCTGGCGAGACCCCCACATCTGAGTTTTACATGTCGGTGCTTTTGGACCGCGCTGCCGGCAAGCCAATGATCATGTACAGCCCTGATGGCGGAATGGACATCGAAGAAGTGGCCGAGAACCACCCCGAGCGCATTTTTACGGAGCTGATTGACCCTTCAGTCGGACTCCAGGACTTTCAAGCGCGCCGCATTGCCTTTAACCTGGGCTTGAGCGGAACCGCGTTCAAAGAAATGTTGGCCTTTGTAAAGAGTTTAGTGAAGGCCTACCAAGGTGCCGACGCGTCACTCTTTGAGATCAATCCCGTTCTCAAGACCAGCGACGACAAAATCATGGCCGTCGACGCTAAAGTGGTTCTTGACGACAATGCCCTGTTTCGCCATCCCAACTTAGCCGCCTTGCGCGACACGCGAGAAGAGGATCCCACCGAGGTTCGCGCCGGTGAGGTGGGCCTGAACTTCGTGAAGCTCGACGGCAACGTGGGCTGTATGGTCAACGGAGCGGGCCTCGCTATGGCGACCATGGACATTATTAAAATGGCTGGTGGAAACCCCGCCAACTTCTTGGACGTGGGCGGAACCGCAGATGCCCAGCGCGTCGAGACTGCATTCCGCATCATCCTTGAGGACTCCAACGTCAAGGCTATTCTCGTAAACATTTTTGGCGGAATCGTGCGCTGCGACCGCGTCGCTCAAGGCATCGTAGACGCGTACCGTTCGATCGGCGAAATCCCCGTGCCCATTATTGTGCGCCTTCAGGGAACCAATGCCGCCGAAGCCAAAAAGCTCATCGAAGACAGCGGCCTCAAGGTCTACTCAGCGATCATGCTTCAGGAAGCGGCCGACTTGGTTCGCCAGCACGTAAGCTAAGCACTCATGTTTGCGCTCGAAATCACCTCGGCGCTACTCAACGGGGGCTATGCTCTGGGTCTTGCTTTGGGCAGGCGCTGGGCATGGCCCCTTGGTTTTTTGGGTACGCTCGCGGGGGTTGTCGTGCTTTTTGACGCCAAACTTTATGCGGAATCACTACTCAACCTTGGCTATGCCGTCCTCGCCATAGTTGGCTGGATTCGGTGGGGTCACACGGAGTTCAAACCATTGGGCCGCATCACCGGTGATCTGGTCGTGGCGGTGGGCCTGGCGCTTGCCACGGCGTACCTCATGAATGCAGCTACCGACAATCCGCGTCCCCTTGCCGACGGAATCATGTTTGCGGGCGGAATCCTTGGAACATGGTGGCAGGTCAAGCGGGTGCGCCTGAACTGGATTATTTGGATTACCCTGAACGGGTTGGGCATCTGGCTGTACGCCGACCGCGGACTATGGTTCTACGCGATCTACAGCGCGGTGATGACGGTGGTTTCGGTGTGGGGTTGGTTCCGCTGGGCCGAACCAATCAAAACCCCGAAAGCCAGCGCGCAATAGCCTGCCAGCTGTCGGGTGCGATTCCGTGCCCCATGCGAAAGCGCTGGACCTCGATTCCAGCTCCCCGTGCGTTTGCGGTTTCGTAGCTCGGAACCGACAGTGCTGGTGGAATCACTCCGTCTTCGTCGCCGACCACCGCGAGGTGGGGGAGTTCTGTTTGAGCCTTCCAGTTCAATGCGGAATCAAACCAATCGTTGGGAAAGTAGCTCGCCACTGCCGCACAGCCTTGAATGAGTTCCGGATGAGTTGCGGCGAGGGCATTCGCGAGAATTCCGCCCTGCGAAAACCCCAAAACCACGGGCTTAATGGGGTTGTGCGCGAGCACGTCCGCGAGGGAATCAAGGCTCGACCACACCTGTTCGGGGTCCACGTGCCGCACTCCGTGGGCGTCAAAATGCAGGTCGTACCAGGCATAACCACCCGAAGGCAGTGGGCGAGGGGCTTGCAGTGAGCGCACATTCCAGTCCGACGGAATCAATCGCGCTAGTCCAAAAAGATCATCTTCATTGCTTGCGTAGCCGTGCAAAAACCACAGCTCGTTGCGGGCCTCAGATTCTGCCGCGCGCCACCTGGATTGCGTCAGGTCAATTAACGAACTACGTCCCACGTGAGGTCTGCCAAAAGGCGAATGCTGTGTACAAACTCGTGGGAAGCACGGCGCGAAAGCGTCCATTCCTCAGGGCTCAGCATCGACAGCACATATTCTCCGTCTTCTTTGCGGTACAAGTGGTACACATGGTTAATCACGGGCTTAAAGCTCATTTTTGCGGAATACACCCACTCTGAAACCTCTCTACGCCGCTGAATTGCCTTAGCCTGGTCCGCCAAAAGCTCCATTTGCTTGCGCAAAAGCTCCATTTGCTGGTCGGTCTGGTGCGCCATTGTCTCGAGCGACTGGGCGCGGATCATTCCTTCTTGAGTCGGAACAATTACGGGAGAGCTCACACTGTGGGCGTACGGAAGCAGACCTGGATTTTGGGCCACCTTGTCTGCATCAATCGGATTCACCGTGATTTTAGAGCTACTCATTGCTGCAAAGTTAGGCTTTGCCAAACATGCGCTCGTTGGACTCCCAGCGGTAGCTAAAGATCTGCTCAAGCTTGGGGCGAACGATAAACGGGTGCACGAGCTGCCCCAAGATGCCCAATGGCACTTTGTAGTGAACGACGTCGCGCATCAGGACGCCTCCTTCCACGGCGGTAAAAAAGTGTTCGTGGTGCCAAATGGAGTAGGGGCCGACGCGCTGCTCGTCCACAAAGTACTCACCTTCACGAACGTGCGTAATCTCAGTGACCCAACGCATCGGTATTCCGAAGAGGGGAGAAACGGTGTACTGTATAAATAGCCCGGGGTACATGCGCTCGGGCACATTGCCGTGCACGACAAAACCAAGACTCGAAGGCGTGATCTTAGAGAGGTTGCTGGGTGATGAAAAAAAGTCCCAAGCCTCTTGGAGCGGAATGGGCAGAAACTGTTCGCGTTCAATTTTGTACATACCCATTCAACCGATTCCGGCCGCAAAGGTTTACGCCTATTCAGGCGCGAGTACTCGAAACTTGCCGTCGCGTACTAAAATGAGTTCGTCGTAGCCGCCCCGGCGCACAGGCAATGCTGAAGCGGTAGAATGAGGAGGTTCTTGTGTTTTGGCGTGGGAACCATCGCGTCCAAGAACCACATACTCCATGTCAAAGTCATCAAACGCTCTGGCGGCGCACTGCACCACGCTTAAGCTGAGTTTGTTGCGTCCACTAAGTATGTGCGAGAGCACGGCGCGCGAAACACCTAGATCTTTTGCCACAGAACTAGCGGGGCGGTGCTGACGGTCAAGCCAATCCTTAAATCGTTGATTTTCTGAGGGTATGCTTTCCATACCTCAAAGTTACAATCCGTACCTAACGTTTACAATTGTTTCACCTTGCGTGTTGAAATATTCAACAAATAGACCATCTTCAGTGACTTTTACAGACGTAAAGTGTGCTTCTGAAATGGGTTCGCCGACAATGGTTGTGTTTTGCTCAGTTTCGGGACTGCGCGGCGAAAACACTTTAGAGGTTAGGGGAGACGAGCATACTTCAATCAATCGAACTCCGCGGTGGGTCAACTCTTCAATTTCGCCGTGGTGCCGGTCACCGGTTAAAAAAACCACTTGTGCCCTTGCTGCAGCACATCGATCCAATAAATCCAGGCGCTCTTCGGGATAGCGCACCAGATTTTCAAAGCTGGGAGCGAGGTTGAGCACTTGCGACCCTACGGCGATAAAAAACACCCGTGCGTCCGCATGGGTCTCAAGAACAGATGAGAGCCATTCGAGCTGCCCGCGACCGAGCACCTGCGTTCCGACCGGGCCTCGGTGGGTTCGGTCGTCCAAGCCAACCCACACGATATCGCCCTTGCGCTCTACCCACCTAAGATCGCGGTAGTGAGCATAGTTAAAGGGGGTGTCCTTCCAGACCGAGCTGAAGATCTTTGCACTCACGTCGCGCAGGGCATACGTGCTGTCGCCGTCGTTGGGGCCGTAGTCGTGGTCGTCCCAAATTGCCCTTTGCGGAATTGCCTCCATCATTTGTGCCAATGGCGGGCTCGCGTGCCTGCGCGTCCAGGCTTCAGCCATCAAGGTGCTGTCGTTCCATTCGGAACTCTTGTAGTAGGTGTTGTCGCCCAGCCAAAAAAAGAATTCGGGCTTTTTAGCCAAGATAGAAGTGAAAATCTTTTCACGCTCCGGAGTACTAAGTTCCGCACAGCTGCCCACCGAGAATGAAACCTCGGTATGCTGGGCAAAAGCTGGAATTTGAATGCTCGCATACAAAACTGCAGCGCGTATAAATGTCGAGTTCATGCCGGTAAGGTAGTACGCGATCGTAACTACATTTGGTGCGATGCGTTACCAAAACTTTAGCGATCGAACGCGGCGACTTCAAGAGGCTGCCCGTGAGGGTGGTTGGGAACTCCGCAACGCTGCGCCCCTTGAATCGCACCCAATTTGGGTCGCAACGCATCCCCATTCTGAGAAATCAGGTTCGCGGATCGCCTGGGCGATGATGCACGGTAACGAGCCAACCGGTTTTGAAGCGCTCATTCAGTTTATTCGGCGCGGGGCGCCGACGTTCAATTGGACGTTGGTTCCGATGGTCAATCCCTCAGGAGTCGATGCGTTTTCTCGCCTTACATGCGATGGTGTAGACCTAAATCGCTGCGCACGGCGCGATGGCCCCAGTGAATCAGATGTACTAAAGTCGATAATTCAATCCTCGCACTACGAACTCGCGCTCAACCTACACGATCAGCGCAGCATTTTTCATCCAAAGGGTATCAACACCCCAAGTAGCTTGAGCATACTTGCCCCTGCTGCGATGACGGATGCGGTTCCTATTCAGCCTGAAGCCGCAATTGCTTGGGCTGGAAGCCTGTCACTTTGGATGCGGCAACGGCGTCCAGACTGGGGTTATGCTCGGTTTGACGAATCCTACTACCCCACGGCATTCGGCGAATGGGTTCAAGAATTGGGCGTCCCCACGGTGACCGTCGAGACGGGAATCGCACTCGGCGACGCGTCTAGAGTAGAGGTGGGGCGTGAGCTTTACGAGGTTCTCTGCCGCGCAGATGCGCACGAGTCGCCAGACGAAGAGGGTTCTGCTCACTACCTCAGCCTGCCGTACAACGCTTCAGACGGGTGCGATTTTGAACTCAAAAGCGGAACCCATTCGAACTACTGGAAGCTCTGGGAGGCCGTCCAAGAGGGGAGCTACGTGTCAGGTATCGAGCGCGTTGAATCGGTTGTGGAGGTTTATCCGTACCAGTGCATTGAAGTTGCTCGCGACGACTTTGACCTGCTCACGCAACGCCCCATTTGGACCTCTGCCGAGCTCTACGCTAGGGCCACCTCTTCGCTGCGCGATTTAGCTGCAGTACTTCCGAGGTAAGCGAAGTCGCGAACAATCACTTCTGCGCGGGTTACCGGTTGCTCCTCTGCATTGGTATAGGTGTGGTAGGATAGAGGTCCCTCGAATGCTACGAGGTCGCCCTTCTTGAGAATTTTGCTTGCTCGGATCGCGACCTTGTTAAAGAGCACCACATTGTGCCATGTAGTACGGTCGTCGTAGGTGCCTTCAGCATTCTTTACGCGGTCGTGGGTGGCAATGGAGCACTTCATTCGAACGACGTCGTTTTCAAAAGAACGCAGTTCGGGGTCTTGGCCGAGGTAGCCGATAAGTTGGACTTTGTTTTTCATAATGGTTACAATTGTTAATTAAGTTGAACACTGCAAACATCATCCAAACTCAGCCCTGTAGCCGTATCTAAATGTATGAACGAGAATTTATTAACAATTCACCCATCTAGCCGTTCATTTGTTTTGATGTTACAATTGTTTACATAATTTCGGATTCAAGTTTTTTATCACTCTTTAACCAAAACCTTAATTATGAAACGTTCTAATAGTCGTTTTTGCCTGAATTGTGGGCTGCCCGTGTACGGTCGTGCAGATAAGAAATACTGCGATGACCACTGTAGAAATGACTTCCACAACAATAGAGCAGTGCACAATGCGCGGCTCACGCGGTTGACCCACAAGAAGCTCCGCCGCAACTACGAGATTCTATCTGGTGTGGTGCAAGCAGGAGTCTCTGAAATTCCAAAAGATGAGCTATTGGTCTATGGCTTTCAGATCAAGTCCGTCACAGAGTCTGAACTGCGCGAGGACGGAACCATGATCTATGGCATCTACGACATTCACTACTTTGAGAAGCCCAATCGCCTCATCGAGGTATACCGAAAGTCCGACCTGCCGTCGTATTGGTGAGCTTCGGGCTACCTTTGTGCTATGGCAGAATGCTTAGTGGTAGTGGGTGGCGGAGCCGCAGGTTTTTTTGCCGCAATAGCTGCAGCAGAAGCGAACCCATCGGCGCGTGTTCTTTTGCTCGAAAAATCCGCACAGTACCTCGGTAAAGTGCGCATTTCGGGCGGTGGACGCTGCAACGTCACTCACTCCTGCTTTGATCCACGTGAACTCGTTGAATTTTACCCAAGGGGAGGGCAGGAGCTGCTCGGCCCCTTTACTCGTTTTGCCTGTGGCGACACCATGGAATGGTTTGAGGACCGCGGAATAGAGCTAAAAGTGGAGTCCGACGGCCGTGTGTTTCCGGTGAGCGATAATTCTGAAACCATCGTGCAGTGCCTCGAGTCGATGGCAGACGCGGCGGGCGTCGTTCGCGAAACCCAGGCTGGGCTCAAGAATTTGGTGCGCCTCGATTCCGGAATGTGGCGAGTAGAACTCGAAAGCGGGGCTTCGATTGACGCGGACCGCGTTCTTTTGGCGCCAGGTTCGAGTAAGAAGATTTGGGATCTTCTTTCGGGACTTGGTCACCGAATTGTGCCGCCCGTCCCCTCGCTCTTCACCTTTAACATTCGTGATCCGCGCTTGGCAGAGCTTTCGGGGGTATCGGTTCCCAATGTGCGCGTAACCGTTCCGGTGGGCGGGTTAGAGACCGAAGGCCCGCTACTTATTACGCACTGGGGCCTCAGTGGCCCTGCTGTACTCAAAATGAGTGCGTTTGGCGCTCGGTGGATGGCAGACCAGGACCATCGCTTCACGCTGTACGTCAATTGGCTTCCGCAGTTCGAGACCGAAGACCTCATTGAGGAACTGAATTCGCTTCGCAAAGATGCGAGCTACCAACGCAAGCGCGTCCTCTCTAATGCAATGTTCGGAATCCCACTTCGCTTGTGGCGCAGTCTTGGGGCGTATGCGCGGATTCCCGAGTCCGCGAACTGGTCGGACCTCTCTAAGCCGCAGCTGCGCAAGTGGGCTGAAGTGCTCACGGAATCAGCTTTTACGGTGGTGGGTAAGTCTACCAATAAGGATGAGTTTGTCACCGCGGGCGGAATTTCGCTTAGCGAAGTTTCGTTTGCGACCATGGAGAGCCGGGTTGCTCCAGGGCTTTATTTTGCTGGAGAAGTTCTTGATATTGATGCGCTTACGGGCGGATTCAACTTTCAGGCGGCGTGGACTACAGGTTGGATTGCAGGGCACGCCATGGCTGGATCTCCGATCTAAAAAAATTTGCGCCATTCAATTATGCTAACTATATTAGCATACTAATTTTTGAAACATGACACTTGCCGAACACCTAAAAAGCCACCGAAAAGCAAAGGGTTGGACCCAGTCCCAGCTCGCGGACCGACTTGGTATAAGTCGTGCCCAAGTAGGATCGTACGAAGAGGGTAGGGCTGAACCCAAGCTTGACACACTCAAGGCGATGGCCCAACTCTTTGCGTGCAGCATCGATTCACTTGTGCTCGGTGAGGCGCGATCGCCTCAAGAGCTTTCAGGTCAAAAGCTTCGCATTCTCACGGTCGCAGTGGATTCTGAGGCGGGGCGCGAGCGCGTCACCGTAGTTCCAGTCAAGGCCGCTGCAGGCTACTTAGGTGGCTATGGGGACTTGGACTTCATTGAGGCGCTTCCCCAGTTTGGGCTTCCGCTTCCGGAATTCGCTCAAGAAGAGACGCGCAGGGTATTTCAGATTCAGGGGGACAGCATGCTTCCCGTGGTGTCGGGATCCTATGTGATTTCGAGCTACGTACAAGATTGGCGCAGCATTAAAACGAACGAGCTTTATGTGTTCTTGACTCAAGAGCAGGGGGTGGTCTTCAAGCGAGCAATCAACAGAATAGCAGAGAACGGTTGTGTGGATCTTGTATCCGACAATCCAATTTACAGTCCGTACACCGTACATGTAGACGAACTGATTGAGGTATGGAAGGTCCAAGGCTTTATCCAGCTGGACTTGAATGCAAAGCCGAGTATGGATCAAGTGATTTTAGCTCGCCTCGAGAACCTGCAGAGCGAAGTGCACGCGTTGCGCCGCTCACTGAACCAAAATGTGGCTTAATGCACGGTGGATCGCGTAGTACTTCATATGGACCTCGACAGTTTTTTTGTGTCGGTCGAGCGGCATATGGACCGTCGGCTCCATGGGGTTCCCGTTCTTGTGGGTGGCCTAAGTGACCGGGGGGTCGTGGCCGCATGCAGCTACGAGGCGCGAAGTACGGGAGTGCGCTCAGGAATGCCCATGCGAATGGCGCGCGAACTATGTCCCGAAGCGGTGGTGGTGCGCGGAAACTCAATGGAATACAGCAAGCACTCCAATGTGGTGACTGAGATTGTTCGCGAAGCAGTTCCTGTGCTCGAGAAGGCCTCCATCGATGAGTTTTATGCTGATTTGAGCGGAATGGATCGCTTTTTCGGGACCTACCAGTTTGCACAAGAGCTTCGGGAGCGCATTATTCGCGAGTCGGGGCTCCCGATTTCGTTCGGGTTGTCTACCAACAAAACGGTGGCCAAAGTGGCTACTGGTGAGGCAAAGCCCAACAACCACCGCCACGTACCTCGGGGGGTTGAGCGCCCGTTCATGGCCCCTCTGTCGGTGCGAAAGATTCCGATGGTAGGGGAGAAGACCTACCAAACCTTGCGGGTGCTGGGAGTTCAGCGCATTGCGACGCTTCAAGAAATGCCGTCAGAGCTTCTGTATCAAGTGCTGGGTAAGCCAGGGCTGGACCTTTGGAACAAGGCCCACGGAGTCGACGATCGCCCGGTTAAATCCGTTCACGAGCGAAAGTCAATCTCTACAGAGCGCACCTTTGAGCAGGACACCTTGGATGAGGTCAAGCTTCGCGGACTTTTGGCAGCAATGACCGAGAACCTGGCCTTTCAGTTGCGGCGGGGGCACCGCCTCACTAGCAATGTGGCCGTGCGCATTCGCTACGCAGACTTTCAGACGGTGTCCAGGCAGCGCCAGATACCCTACACAGCCTCAGATCGGGTGCTGCTCGACGTTGCCGAGGGCTTGTTTCGCCAACTTCACGACCGAAGGCAGCGCGTGCGGCTTGTTGGCGTTCGTTTGAGTGGACTTGTAGGGGGAGGGGAGCAGTTTGGTCTTTTTGAGCTGGATGACCGGGGGCACCGCCTAAGTGAAGCGATGGACCGCATACGAATTCGCTACGGGGATCGGTCGGTGGTTCGCGCGTTTGGAATGGCGGCCCAAACAATTGGACGGTCAAACCCCTTCAGTGGAGATCCGCCGCCACTTTTGGCCAATCGAAGGCAGTAAAACGGTCGATAGGTTTTGACTATATTGTTTTTCAATATATTAATTACCAATATTTTATATATTAAAATTTAAACAATAGATTTAATTAAAATGTGCGGTCGCTACGTCCAAATATCAAAGCTTGAAGTGCTTGAAAAGCGCTTCGAAGCTGCGGCAAACCAGCCCGAGTTGTGGCGTCCCAACGCCAATGTGGCACCGGGAACTCGCGCTCCCGTGGTGACCAGTGACGCCCCCAAGGCGATTCAATTCTATCAATTTGGGTTCCGTCCGTCGTGGGGCACGAGTTCGATGATGTTTCTCAATGCGCGTTCTGAGGGAGATCACAACCCAGAAAACGACCCGCGCTACACCGGAGCCAAGGGAATTATTCAAAAACCAAGCTTTCGCAAGGCGATTCGCAGCCAGCGATGCCTTGTTTTGGCCGACGCATTTATCGAAGGGCCCTTTGATCGAAAGCTCAGCGAACCCTACCTCGTCTACCTCAAAGACAAGGAGCGCCCCTTCGCCATGGCGGGAATCTGGGATTCATGGATTGACCCCGCAACCCAGCGCGAATTGTTTTCGTTCGCCATAATTACGACGACTGCCAACGAGGTACTCCAAAAGATTCGCCATCCGAGGTCCCCCGTCATTTTGTCCCGCGAGGCGGAATCCGCCTGGCTTTCGCCCGAAACGACACTATCTGATGTGACTGACCTGCTTCAGCCATGGCCTGCCGCTGAAATGAATGCATACCCGATACATCCAGCAATCAAGCACCCTGCGGCACAGGGATTGGATTTGCTTCAGCCCATAGGTGAGCGAGTGATGCCTGAAGATGAGCTGCGGCTTCGCGACGGAATCGAGCTGCAGGGGGCCAAATCCAGGTAAATGCTCTGTTGTGCGAGTTACCCATACGGCAATGAGTATGCGCTTCGGGCTGCATGCTCCCGAGCAGGTGCTTCGCTGTGCAGAACAGTGGGGTTCCGGCACGCGCCTCATTCTCGCTGAAGTCAACGGTACCGGCGGGTGGCTTCCTGCGTTGAGGCTTGCCTCGGTTCCCCTTCAGCCGGGTCTTGATTGGCGCTTGGGCGGAACCCGGACCATCCTTCTCTTGCCGCGCAGCATGGCCGCCTATGGTTTTATTGCTCAGTGGGTGAGTCGTATGCGGATCGAGAATCGGGTAGGGGACCCCTCGGACTGGCAGCGAATGCCGCTGCATCCCGAGGTGGACGTCATTTTTCCCATTCAGCGGGCGCCAGAGCGCCCACTGGCGTCCAACGAGTGGCTGGGTGTGCACGACCACGAGCAAATCCGAGCCCAGCGCCACCCCCAGGCATCGCGCGCACTCGCGTGGAAGACCTGCGTATTCGCGCGTCCCGAGGACCCGGAGCTCCACCGCATACTGCGTGCAGTACACCGAAACGCGACCCTTGCCAACCTTCAGCCGCGCGAGGTACTCGAGGAGCGGGATCCCTGGTGGGAGCCCCTCGAGCGCACCCAGCAGCGCTTTGAACCCTGGATTTGGAGGCAAACAGAGCGCTTCCTTGCAGAATTGCCCGTGTGGAGCCACGAACAGTGGCGCGGGTCCGGCAACCAAAATCAGTCTACCTATACCGGTAGTCGCGCCAAGGATCGGGCCCTGCTCCGCATGCTGTGCGAGGATGCGCTTCCGGATCGCTACCCAGGCCGCGAGCGCGATGCGGTGCTGCGCGCCCGACTCGACAAGGAGCTCGACCTCATCCAGCAAAAGGAATTTGTCGCCTACTTTCTTCTGAATTGGGACATTGTGCGCTACGCTCAAAAGCAAAATTTCTTTTACGTAGGGCGGGGGAGTGGAGCCAATTCAATGGTTGCCTATCTACTTAAAATTACGAATGTTGACCCAATCGAATTAGATCTTTACTTTGAGCGATTCATCAACCTCTACCGCAGTGCGCCCCCCGACTTCGACATCGACTTTTCGTGGCGCGACCGCCCGCGGCTGACGGAGTACATTTTTAAGCGGTTTCCGCACACGGCACTGCTCGGAGCCGTCAGCACCTTTCAGCACCGCGCTGTGGTTCGCGAACTCGGCAAAGTCTGGGGACTGCCCAAATCTGACATCGACGAACTGGCCGACGGCAAGTTGCGCGACCGCGACGATACCGCCCGCAGCATCCTTCGCTACGGACGCTTGCTGCATGGGCTTCCGAACCGCATGACGCTGCATTCGAGCGGAATTCTCATCGCCAACGCGCCGCTCACCACGTGGTCGACCACATTTATGCCGCCGAAGGGCTTTCCTACGGTTGACTTTGACATGCACACGTCCGAGGACGTGGGCCTGCACAAGTTTGACATCCTTGGCCAGCGCGGGCTCAGTAAAATTTCCGAAACCCTCGCTACGCTGCGGGATTCGGGCATCCCTACCGCCGACATCCACGACAGCCACCGATTCAAAAGCGACCCGCACTGCCTCGAACTCCTTCGCAACGGCGGAGCTATGGGGTGCTTCTATGTCGAATCCCCGGCCATGCGCATGCTCATGACCAAACTTCAGACTTCGAACTACCTTGAGCTCGTTGCGGCAAGCTCGGTCATTCGCCCGGGCGTCTCATCCTCGGGAATGATGAAGGCCTACATCGACCGGCACCGCGATCCCTCGCGTCGCGCAGAGTCCAACCCCGAACTCTTGCGCATCCTTCCCGAAACCTACGGCGTCATGGTCTACCAAGAAGACGTCATCCGGGTTGCACACGAGTACGCAGGTCTCTCGCTTGCCGAGGCCGACGTCCTTCGGCGGGGAATGTCCGGAAAATTCCGCTCCCGCACCGAATTTCAGGAGGTCGAAAACCAATTTTTTAGCAACTGCGCCCAGCGCGGGTACGCTCCCGAGGAATCCCGCGAAATCTGGCGCCAAATCGAGAGCTTCGCCGGATACGCGTTCGCCAAGGGACATTCAGCGTCGTACGCGGTCGAAAGCTTTCAAAGCCTCTACCTCAAGGCCTACTTTCCGGTTCCGTTCATGGTCGCCAACGTCAACAACGGCGGAGGCTACTACCGTGCCGAGCACTACCTCCAGGAGGCGCGCCGTCACGGGGCTCGCATCGAACCGCCCTGCATCAACGACGGCCGCACCTTTACGGTCCTTCGCCAAGGTCTTCGCGTCATCCTCGGAACCGATCGAATCCGCAGCTTCGACGCCGAATTTGGTCACCGAATTGATCGCGCCCGGCAGGAGGGAGGACCCTTCACTGATTTTGACAACTTCATTGACCGCCTGCACCGCCCCGGCGAACCAATACCCCTCGAAGCGCTCTTGCTCCTGATTCGGGCTGAAGCCTTTCGCTTCACCGGCCGCCCCGCGCGCACGCTGCTCTGGGCGGCCCACCGGCGCCTGGGCCACCGCCCGCCGCCGGCGCCCGGACCCAGCCTTTTCGACACCCTCGCAACCCCAAAATCCGCACACCCCGAGGTCCCCATCCTCGAAACCAGCGACTTAGAACAATCCTACGAGCACATTGAACTCTTTGGGTTTCCGCTCTGCGACCCCTTTTTTCTATTTGAACTCCCTGAAATTCAGCACACTATACCGCCCGAGCACTGGCCCCAATCCCACGGAACCCACACCGAAATCCTCGGCTACCTCGTAAGCCTCAAAAACACCAAAACCGTGCGCGGCGACTGGATGCAAATCGGAACCTTCGAAGATCGCCGCGGCCACATTTTTGACGTCGTGCTTTTTCCGCCCGCCGTGGCCCGCCACGCGATTCGCCGGCGCGGAATCTACCGAATGTCCGGCCGAATCTCCGTCGAGTACGGCTACGCCAGCCTTGACGTTCAGCAGCTTGAGCGCTGTACCGCCAAACTCGATCCGCGTTTTGACGAAACTCCCGTGCACCTGATGCCCGTAGCCACAAAATCGGGCCGCGGAATGACTGTCGGTCGAAACCCCGTCAAATCCGTACTAGCCAAGAGTTCGTAGCAACCGACCTCAACGAACAATTTTTTTTTTCGCTGCGGACCGGACCAACGCCACCGACCGCCGTACCCGCCAGTATCAGTTTATGCTGCACTAAATCTTTTCAACCACAACCGTTTTAAACGTGTATGTTCGGCTATAACCGGATTTCAAAATTTCACACGATCATTTATCCTATAATATATATTATGTTAATTACACAATTGAATAAGCCTCCGCCGCACCCCATCAACGTTTGCCCTAACTGCCACTAACAACCACTGCGCCCATTAACTATCAACTGAAACGAGACCCCAAACCCCAAACTCTAGACCCCCTCAAAAAGAAAACGCCCGCATTCGCGGGCGATCTCAACTATCTAACGTAAAAGAAGTTTACAGCTCGGCAATTTCTGCAGCAACACGCTTCACGTCTTCGTAGCGGCTCAACTTGTAGTACACCTCGCGCAGTGCCTCAAGCGTAGCCGAATCTTTCGGCTGAATGGCGTACGAGCGTTCGAAGTACGTCAACGCCTTCTTAAGCTCGTCATCCTTCTTCTTGTTGAGCTCGTCGTACTGCTTCTGGGTGGCATTGCGCGGAAGCGCATTGATCTTCTCCACATAGACGTTACTCTCGTCAATGTACACTAGTCCAAGCATGTAGATGGCATCTACGTACTTCGCGTCTGCAGCAATCGCGCGCTCGTAGTACTCGATACCCTTTGGGGTGTTCTTGAGCTTCTGGTGGTACAAGAACCCTGCATTGTACAGGTACAATGGATTGTTGGGCTCTTTCGCAAGTGCCTCTTCGAGCTTCGAAATCGCACCATTGAAATCTTCACGATCCAAATACGCTTGGAGCTCAAGCTTCAGAAGGTCGTCGTTCATCGGGAACTTTGCACGGGCAATCTTGACTAACGCGTCAAAATCATCGGCACGCTTTTCTTCAATGTACATAAACAGCAGGCGAATGTAGAAATCTACCAAAATGCTCTCTGTGCGCTGGGGCTCGCTGGCCTTCTCCATTTGGATGTACATGTCCAAGGTAGCCTTGTCTGGGAATGGGTACCGCTTGCCGTCTTCGGCCAGAATTCCAGTCCATTGGATACCCTTGTACTCGAGCTCCACAAGCTTCTTGAACAGCTGCTCGGCCTTTGCCTTCTCACCCGTCTCCATTGTCAAGTAGGCTACATACGACATATTGGTCGTGTCCAATTGACCCAACAAGGCACGTGTGGCAATTGCCTTTTCGTAGGCCGCAATTGACGAAGCTTTATCGTTCTGATTGAAGTTGAAGTCTTCAGCAAGACCCACATACGCCTGGGCGAGTAGCGGAAGCTTCTCTTCAGAAGCCTTTGCCAACTTGATTTTACCCAACGCCTTCTCGTACGCTAAAAGATCTGCGTAGGCCGCAGTCGCCTCATTGAGCGTCTCGATGTTCTTGCTCGAGGGCTCGTTGAACAGTGCGTAGTACACATCACCGCGGTACAGCAAGTACTTGGGCATCAACTTGGGGTTGCGCGCCTCGGGAGCCAGAGCGTCTACTGAAGCTTTTGCTTCATCGATGTAGCGCTTAGCTTCTACGAGATCTCCCGCATTCAGGGCGATCTTGGAACTTGAAATCTTGGGGCCGTCTTGTGCCTGCACAAACATCGCAGAGCCAGCAAATACAGCAAAAAGAACCTTTTTCATAAGTACGTATTTACCACAAAGATAAAGGCCCCGCTGAGCGGGGCCTTCACAATCTCAGCATATTTACAGAAAATTATTCTGCACTCGCCTCCCCTGCTTCGGGTGCGATTCCGCCTTCGATGCCCTCAATCACTTCTTCAACTTCTGATGAAGGGACTTTGGCCACTGACGCGATGGACTCTCCGGACTTCAAGTTGATCAAACGAACACCTTGGGTGGCACGGCCCATGACGCGCAAGTCGGCAGCCGCCATGCGAATCATGATTCCGCGCTTGGTGGTAATCATCAAATCGTCCTCGTCGGTAATGTCTTTGATTGCAATCACGTCGCCGGTTTTGTCGGTGACATTCAGCGTTTTGACACCCTTACCGCCACGGTTGGTGATGCGGTAGTCTTCGACAAGGGTACGCTTTCCGTAGCCGTTCTCGCTCACGACCAAGATCGAATCATGCTCGCTTGCGGCACATACCATTCCCACCACTTCATCGTTTTCGGTATCGAGCGCCATGGCGCGAACCCCAGAAGCTCCGCGGCCCATCGGGCGCACCTTCGCTTCGGGGAAGCGAATCGCCTTTCCGCTGCGCACCGCCATGATGATTTCGTTGCTTCCGTTGGTCAAACGGGCCTCCAAAAGACGGTCTCCGTCGCGCACGCCAATGGCGTGAATTCCGTTGGCACGTGGACGGCTGTAGGCCTCCAAGGTCGTCTTCTTAATGATGCCTTTAACGGTACACAAAACCACATAGTGGCTGTTGACGTACTCTTCGTCCTTCAAATCTTTGGTATTGATGAAGGCGCGAACCTTGTCGTCGCTCGGCAAGTTGATCAAATTGACAATTGCCTTGCCCTTGCTCGTACGGTTTCCTTCTGGAATCTCGTACACGCGCAGCCAGAAGCAGCGACCTTGCTCGGTAAAGAACAGCATGTAGTTGTGGTTCGTGGCCACAAACACGTGCTCAATAAAGTCTTCATCACGGGTGTTGGCTCCACGCGAACCTACGCCTCCCCTGCTCTGGGTTTTGTACTCGCTCAGGGCGGTGCGCTTCACATAGCCCATGTGCGAAATCGTGATCACCACCTCTTCGTCGGCAATCATATCCTCCATGCGCATGTCGCCACCCGAGAAGTCAATGAGCGTGCGGCGCTCGTCACCAAACTTGTCGCGAACATCAGTCAACTCGTCCTTAATGATTTGCATTCGCAAATCAACTTCATCAAGGATGCGCTGCAGGTAGGCAATTTGCTCCATGAGCTCGTTGTACTCTGCTTTGATTTTGTCGCGCTCTAGCCCTGTCAGCTTTTGCAGTCGGAGGTCCAAAATGGCCTTCGACTGAATTTCGCTCAAGCCAAAGTTGCTCATCAAACCTTCTTTGGCGATGTCCACCGTCTGGCTTGCGCGGATCAACTTAATTACGGCATCTAGGTTGTCGATGGCGATCAACAGGCCCTCGAGAACGTGGGCGCGCTTTTGGGCTTCCGACAGCTCGTACTTAGAACGGCGCACGACCACCTCGTGGCGGTGGTCGACAAAGTGACGAATCATGTCTTTGAGATTCAGCATCATCGGACGGCCATTCACCAGCGCGATGTTGTTGACGCTAAAGCTCGACTGAAGCTGGGTGTACTTGTACAGCTTATTGAGTACAACATTCGGAACCGCATCGCGCTTGCATACGTACACGATACGCATTCCGTTGCGGTCCGATTCGTCGCGGATGTCGGCAATTCCATCCAACTTTTTCTCGTCGACCAAATCCGCGGTCTTTTTGATCATGTCGGCTTTGTTGACCTGGTACGGAATCTCCGACACAATAATGCAGTCGCGGCCGTTGACCTCTTCGATGTGGGCCTTTGCGCGCAGCACAATGCGTCCGCGACCCGTTTCAAACGCTTCGCGCACCCCGTCGTAGCCGTAAATGGTTCCGCCCGTCGGGAAATCCGGGGCCGAAATGTGCTTCATCAAGTCCACGACTTCAACGTCGTTGTTGTCGATGTACGCGATCGTGGCGTTGATTGCCTCGGTGAGGTTGTGAGGCGGCATATTGGTCGCCATTCCCACCGCGATACCAGAAGCGCCGTTCACCAGCAGTGCAGGAATCCGAGTCGGAAGCACCGTGGGCTCCTCACGCGAGTCGTCGTAGTTCAGTTTGAAGTCAACCGTATCCTTGTCGATGTCGCGCACCAATTCCTCGGTGATTTTGCGCATCCGAACTTCGGTGTAGCGCATCGCAGCCGGGGCGTCGCCGTCCATCGAACCAAAGTTTCCTTGACCGTCCACCAGCATGTAGCGCAGGCTCCACTCTTGGGCCATCCGCACGATGGTGTCGTAAATCGCGGAATCTCCGTGGGGGTGGTACTTACCCATTACCTCACCCACCACCAATGCGGATTTCTTGTACGACTTGTACGAGTGGTTGCCCATCTCATTCATTCCGTACAGCACCCGGCGGTGAACAGGCTTGAGTCCGTCCCGCACATCAGGAAGTGCTCGTGAAACAATTACCGACATCGAGTAGTCGATGTAGGAGGTCTTCATTTCCTCCTCGATATTGATAGGTATAATGCGTTCGCCTTCGGCCATAATGTCAGTTAGCTTGTATATCCTTCAAAAATACGCGGTCTAACCGCGTTGAACCACGTGAAACCCTAGGTTTTTCATGGGTTTTATGCACATTCACTTGTTTATAAATAAGCCAACATCCTTCGTGCTGTGAGTTGGCACGGCATTGGTTACTTTGGGGGTATGGACGAAAATTTCTCACCGCGCGTCAAAGACGTCATCGGCTATGCCAAAGAAGAGGCGCTCCGCCTGGGCCACGACAGCATCGGAACCGAACATTTGGTGCTCGGATTAGTGCGCGAAGGAGCGGGTTCCGCAATTGAATTGCTTCAAGCGCTTGGCGTGGACCTACTCGAAGTCCGCCATAAAGTCGAAGCACTTCACCAACCCGTCGAAAACCCGGGCTTGAGCCGCAAGAACATTCCGCTGACGCGCCAGGCCGAAAAGGCGCTCAAGACGACCTTTCTCGAGGCCAAGCTCTACGGCAGCCCGGTCATTCGCACCGCCCACCTCCTACTCTGCATTCTGCGCAACGAGAACGATCCGGTGGCTTCGGTGCTGCGCAGCTTTGGAATCGACTACGAGACGGTCAAAACCGAGTACCAGAGTCGGTTTATGGAGGACCGCAAGCCCGATCGCGGCACGAGTCCGTCCGCGGCGATGAGCGGTGAAGACGACGATGATGAACCTTCGCGCGGAGGCGCTCCGCGTCCCAGCAAGCCCGGCGAACCCAAAAGCAAAACGCCCGTCCTTGACAACTTCGGACGCGACTTGACCAAATTGGCCATCGAAGACAAACTCGACCCCGTCGTGGGCCGTGAAAAAGAAATTGAACGCGTCAGCCAAGTGCTGAGCCGCCGCAAAAAGAACAATCCGCTCCTGATTGGTGAGCCTGGCGTTGGTAAATCCGCGATCGCAGAGGGGCTTGCGCTTAAAATTGTCCAGAAGCAGGTGAGCCGCGTGCTCTTTGGCAAGCGTGTTGTGACCCTTGACTTAGCCAGCCTTGTCGCCGGAACCAAGTACCGCGGTCAGTTCGAAGAGCGCATGAAAGCACTCATGAACGAGCTCGAGAAGAACGACGACATCATTTTGTTCATCGACGAGATCCACACCATTGTGGGTGCGGGCGGAGCCACGGGCTCACTCGACGCCAGCAACATGTTCAAGCCGGCCCTGGCGCGCGGCGAAATTCAGTGCATCGGAGCAACGACCCTCGACGAGTACCGCCAGTACATTGAAAAGGACGGCGCCTTGGAACGCCGGTTCCAAAAGGTTACCGTAGACCCGCCGACCCCCGATGAAACCCTACAAATTCTGCGCAACCTCAAGCCCAAGTACGAGGAGCACCACAATGTGGCGTACACCGACGAGGCCTTGGCTGCCTGTGTCGCACTGACGGTTCGCTACGTGCCCGACCGCTTCCTGCCCGACAAGGCGATCGACGCCCTTGACGAAGCCGGAAGCCGCGTGCACCTGGGGTCCATTTCGGTTCCAGAGGGGGTTCGCGACCTCGAAGAGCAGCTTGAAGCCGTGCGCAAGCAAAAGATGGAGGTCGTGAAAAAGCAGCGCTACGAAGAGGCGGCTAAGCTTCGCGACGACGAGAAAAACATTGAGAATAAGCTGGCTCAGGTCCAGGCCGAGTGGGACGAAGAGGTTCGCAAGAACCGAGCTCCCGTCACCGAAGACGACATTGCCGAAGTGGTGTCGATGATGACCGGAATCCCGGTCCGCAAAGTGTCAAAGGATGAACTGGCCAAGCTCGCTGCGATGGAGCAAGACATCAAGAGCAAAATCATCGGCCAGGACGAGGCCGTGCGCAAGGTGGTTCGCGCCATTCAGCGCAACCGTGCAGGCCTCAAAGATCCCAACAAACCCGTAGGATCCTTCATCTTCTTGGGCCCCACCGGCGTAGGTAAAACCCAGTTGGCCAAAGAGATTGCCATTCAGCTCTTCGACTCTGCCGACGCGCTGATTCGCATCGACATGTCTGAATACATGGAGAAGTTTGCCATTTCGCGGCTCGTAGGAGCGCCTCCGGGGTACGTGGGCTACGAAGAGGGCGGACAGCTGACTGAAAAAGTTCGCCGCAAGCCCTATTCGGTGGTCCTTCTCGATGAAATTGAAAAGGCACACCCTGACGTGTTCAACCTTTTGCTTCAGGCGCTCGACGACGGCCACATGACCGACAGCCTCGGTCGCAAGGTGGACTTCAAGAACTCCCTCATCATTATGACCTCGAACATTGGTTCGCGCCAGCTCAAGGATTTTGGTACGGGCGTCGGATTCGGAACCAAAACGCGCCAGGACAGCTCTGAAGACCTTGCAAAAGGAGTAATTGAGTCTGCGCTGAAGAAAGCCTTTGCTCCGGAATTCCTCAACCGAATTGACGACGTGATTGTATTTGAGCCGCTTGAGCGCGAAGACATTTCTAAAATCGTCCACATTGAACTTCGCAGCTTGCTCCGCAGAATGGAGTCTTTGGAGTACCACGTGCAGCTCGAAGACAGCGCGGTGACCTTCTTGGCCGACAAGGGTTTTGATCCAAAATTTGGCGCACGTCCGCTGCAGCGGGCCATCCAGCGCTACGTAGAGGATCCTTTGGCCGAAGAAATCGTGAAGGGGACTTTTCACCCCGGAGATACCGTGGTATTCTCAGGCGCTGAAGGTGCTGAGCTGCTGAGTTTGGCGATTACGCCCGCAACTCCGCCTCAATCCGTGAGCCATGAGCCTTCAGCGACGGTGCCGTCGGCCGAAAGCCAAGAGCAACCCGCCAAAGGAAGCGAGCCCCTCGCCTAAAGACTGATGAGCCCGGGGATTCCCCGGGCTTGTTCGTACCGCTGCATTACGGCTTCTACGCTGAGCATTAGCTCTTTGGCGGTAAACGACACGTAGTTTCCTTTTGAGGATGGACGAAGCGAAAGCTCCGCCACCTCGGGGTCAAAGAGCTGCTGAAGGCGGGCAATGGCCTCGTTGTCTGCAGGGCAAATGAATTTAAACATGTACAGTGCGGGCCAGGTGTAGTTTTGCTCCAGTAGTTCCCGAAATTTGGCTTCTTCCATGACTCAAAGTAACACCACAACCCGTCGCATCGTGCTCACAGGCGCGCCATCTACCGGAAAAACCTCGGTAGTCGCACTCCTTCAGCAGCTTGGGTACCCGGTGCTCCACGAAATTTCGCGGGACATCATCACTCAAGAGGGCACAAAACTCGGCGGAGACGACCCGTGGCGCAACCTTTTGGCCTTTTCAGAAGTCATTTGGAAGCTCCGCGCGGCCCAGCACGCCGAGGCGGCGCATACTGAAGGTGATGTGTTTTTTGACCGAAGTCTGCTGGACACACTCAGCTACCTGCAAGCGGGCGATAAAGAAGTCCCTGCGTGGATGGACCCTTCGCCCTACCCCTACCACTACAAAGTGTTTATTTTTCCGCCCTGGGAAGCCATTTACCGCACTGACGGCGAGCGCTGGGAACCCTTTGAAACTGCAGTTCAAGTTCACGAATCGCTTGTTTCAACCTATTCTGCCCTGGGCTACGAACTAATTGAAGTTCCACGGGCGTCTGTCGAACAGCGCGTAGAATTCATACTCCATGTCCTCGGGCGCAAGTGATCGCCTGCAGCAGGTACTGCAGGCTGTGTGGGGCTATCCCGACTTTCGGCCGCTGCAGCGGCCCATTGCGGAATCGGTAGTTTCAGGCCACGATACCGTCGCGCTACTGCCGACTGGGGGCGGAAAGTCGCTGTGCTTTCAGGTTCCGGGACTGGCCTTGGGCGGAACCACCATCGTGATTTCACCCCTCATTTCACTGATGTCGGACCAAGTGGCTCAATTGGTGCAGCGCGGAATCGATGCCCGTTCACTCGCCGGCGACCTCAAAAACTCTGATTGGATGGACCTGCAGCGCCGTCCGCCCCAATTTGCCTACGTGTCGCCCGAACGCGCCCGTTCGCGAAACTTTACCGCCATCATCGAGCACTGGGACGTGCGCCTGCTCGCCATTGATGAGGCCCACTGCGTCAGTCAATGGGGCCACGACTTCAGGCCACAGTACACCCAGCTAAAGGAGCTGCGTGATTCACTGAGCCAGGTTCCGTGCATCGCGCTGACTGCGTCAGCTACGCCAGATGTGCTTGCAGACGTCATTCAGCTGCTAGGGCTTCGCCAGCCGCAGGTGTTTCAGGCATCGTTTGCGCGTCCCAACCTCATTTGGTCGGTGCGCGAAGTCTCCGAAATCGCGACGGCATGTGCGGCCTCGATTCGCCCCTACGACGGGAGGCAAATTGTCTACGTCCGCAGCCGGGTCGCGGCTACACGTTGGGCCCAGCACCTTTCTGACCGCGGAATCCCGGCAGCGCCGTACCACGCGGGCATGCCCCGTTCCGACCGCGAACGCCTTCAGACCGCATGGAGCAATGGCAGTGTGCGAACGATGGTCGCGACGACCGCATTCGGAATGGGAATCGACCAACCCGACGTGCGCCAGGTGCTGCACACCGAACTCCCTGAGAGTCCCGAAGCGCTCTACCAAGAAATGGGTCGGGGCGGACGGGATGGCCAAGATGCCGAGGCACTGATTTTGCTCGAACCCAAGGCACTCGCCGCGTTTACCCGCAAGATGGAACGCTCTATGCCCCCGTTTGCCACGTGGATCCAGCACTACCATGAACTGGCCAGCAAGGCGCAAATCGCGGTGGGCGACGGTCCGGGCGTTCGGGTTCGGCCCCAGTCACCAGCGCACGAGCTCGTGCTGCGCATCATGGCGCGCAAAGGACTGGTCGAGGTGCTCGAGGAATCCGAAGCCCAATTTCGCGTACAGCTGCGCTACGGCGGGAGCGAACTCGTCGACATCGCAGAGGCAAACCCCACCTACTCAGACCTGCTGTACACCCTTGCCCGGCGCTACCCGGGGATTGTGCACCACTCTGAACGCATCGAACTCAGCGCACTAGCGGGGATTGGCGGATGGACCTTGGCCCAAGTTCGCCAGCTGCTCAGCCGGGCCGCTGAGCTCGAACTAATTAGTCTTGAGGGTGGCGGAAGCGGAACCACTTACCGTTGGGCACACCCGCGGTTCCCTCACGGATCAAGTCCGATTTCTAAGGCAGATTGGGAGGTTGACCGCAACCGAATTTTAGGAAGGTCGCGCGCCGTGGCCGCGATGCTGGACCCTCACGCGGTAGAATGCCGGTTCGCACAGCTTCTCGCCTACTTTGGCGAGGTGGCCGAGGACTGCGGGCGCTGCGATGTGTGCCGGGCCAAGCGCGAGCCCTCTGAGCTGGCCTATGCCCTACTCACGGCACTTCACGGGTCCGAATCCCAGCGTCTGAGCATTCGCGATGCGGCTGAGCGCACAGGGCTTCCCCGCTCTGAGGCAGCGCGCTTTTTAGGCCGCGGATCCGACCTTGGCTGGTGGACGCTTGACGAGTCCGGTTGGGTCACCCTTTAGTTCCGACCTTTGCACCATGCTACGAACCGTATTTTTTGGTACCCCCGATTTTGCCGCAGCGAGTCTTAAAGCGCTCATTCATGATCCCGAGGTCGATGTAGTGGCGGTAGTCTCGGCGCCCGACCGACCGAGCGGCCGCGGACAGCAGCTCAGGTCAAGCCCCGTAGCGCTGCTTGCGCGCGAGCATTCGATTCCCCTGCTGCAGCCAGATAAACTGCGCGATCCCGAATTTCTGACGGAACTCGCAGCCTTCAACGCCGATATTTTTACGGTGGTTGCCTTTCGTATGCTTCCCGAAGCCGTGTGGAACATGCCTCCGTTCGGCTCGCTCAACATCCACGGCTCCCTCCTTCCGGACCTTCGCGGAGCTGCTCCGATTCAGTGGAGTTTGGCACTGGGTGATTCCGAAACTGGAGTCACCGCGTTCTCGCTGAACCACGCCATCGACGAGGGTCCCATTCTTAGTCAAGTTCGAATTCCGGTCGGAACCAACGAAACCTTTGGCGAACTGTACGCCCGAATGGCCGCAGAAGGCGCACAACTGGCGGCACAGGTTCTGGTGCAGCGGGTGCACCACGACCTTCGTCCGCTGCCCCAAGAAGAGGGTCTTGCGCAGCGCGCAGCGCCCAAGCTGACGCCTGAATTTGCTCATCTCGAACATTTAGCAAGCCTTTGGGACGTGCACAACCGCATCAAAGCCTGCGATCCCATCCCCGGAGCCAGCTTGCCGTCTCCGGAATCCCCCGGCGAGCGCTGGAAGCTCTTTGGAAGCGAATGGTCGGACTCTAGTCCCCGTACGGAAGCGTCCGTAATTCACTACTCAATTGATAATCAAGGAATTAAATTATTTTCAACAGAGACCTATACTGTGATTCACGAAGTTCAGTGGCCGGGTAAACGGCGTATGAGTGCGGTAGATTTCGTGCGCGGAAGTCGAATAAGGGGCCGATTTACACTAAGTGGTCAAAAAATTGACTAAATCCTTGTGCGTATTGGGATTCCGCCTATATTTGGGAAAACCAAACGTTTAATCACTCTTAAAAACATCAAGCATGAACAAGGCAGAACTCATCGACGCCATCGCTGCTGAAGCAGGTATCTCTAAGGCACAAGCTAAAGTTGCCCTAGATTCCGTAACCAACAACATTGGTGGTGCACTTGCCAAAGGTGGCAAAGTATCACTCGTAGGTTTCGGTACCTTCAGCGTATCAGAGCGCGGTGCTCGTGAGGGCCGCAACCCACAGACTGGCGCGACCATCAAAATCGCCGCTAAGAAGGTTGCTAAGTTCAAGGCTGGCGCTGAGCTGGCTGGCAAACTCTAAATGCCCAAATCACCTAAACGCGAAAGCCGCCCATCGGGCGGCTTTTTTTATGCCGTGAAGTGTGGCTTAGCGCGCTAGGGCATAGATGGATTCAATGATCTCTACCACCTTCAGTCCCTCGAGGGCATTGGTCGTGATGGGTTTGGTTCCGCCCAGCACGTCGCGCACGTTTTCGTACACGTACATGTGGTTGGCGGCTGAACCCTTATAGGGCCCGTAGTCATTGGGCGGATTGCTCGGAGCCAGTTCTGGCATGCTGTAGCCCTCAATGTGGCAGTGCACAACTTCGTTCATGTACTGGCCGGCGACCTTAATGCTTCCTTTTGAACCGATGATGGTCATCGAGCTCTCGAGGTTTGCGTCCCAAACACTGGTGCTGTAGTTCAGCGACCCCAGCGCGGCTCCGTGCTGCGGAAGCGCAAAGTGCACAAGGCCACTGTCTTCAAAGGCAATGCTGTGACTGTGGTTGTAGTTGCGAAGGAGCGCTGACAAAGGTTTCACGTCGCCAAAGACCCAGTACAAGATGTCAATGAAGTGGCTGAACTGAGTAAACAAGGTTCCGCCGTCCAAATCTTTGGTGCCGTGCCACCCTCCGGGGTGGTAGTAGCGGTCGTCGCGGTTCCAGAAGCAGTCAATGTGCACCTGAAAAATATCGCCCATCAGTCCTTGATCGACTACAGACTTGAGCCACTCTGAAGGGGGTGAATAGCGGTTTTGCATGACTCCAAAGACATAGCGTCCGCGCTGAAGGGCGGCGTGCAGCACGCGTTCGGCGTCGGACTTATGCAGCGCCATGGGTTTTTCAATAATGACATGGGCGCCCGACTCGATGCCTTGAAGCGCCTGTGCAGCGTGCATCCCGTTGGGGCTCGCGATGGCTAACACATCTAGGCTATGGTTAGCCAACAGCGCATCAAGCGTGCTGTAGTGCGGAATCCCCGCGGGCAATCCCAGTTCCTTTGCGCTGCGTACGTCGCACGTGGCCACAAGTTCCGCGTGTTCGAGGTTGCGAATCATTTCGATGTGGCGCTGGCCAATGCGGCCGCAGCCGACCACGGCAAATTTGGATGAACTCATGGTTGAAGGCGTTGTGCGGTCCAGCTTTGGTCAGGCTGGCGTGTAAACTGAATGCGGTCGTGAAGGCGGCTAGCCCTACCCTGCCAAAACTCGATGCGTTCGGCGCGAATGGCGTACCCGCCCCAGTGTTCCGGGCGCGGAATAGACTCTGGATGCTGGTCTTGGATGGACTTCAACTGAGCTTCCATAGCTTCGCGCGACGCGATGGGCTGCGACTGCTGCGACGCGGCTGCACCCCATTGGCTTCCTAGCGGACGGCTCGCAAAGTAGGCTGAGCTCTCTTCGGCAGAAATTTTGCGGACCGAACCAAGCACGCGTATCTGCCGCTCGAGGCTGGGCCAAAAAAACAACGCGTGTGCTCTCGGATTGGCTTCGAGGTCTTTACCCTTTTTTGATGCGTAGTTCGTATAAAAAATGAGGTCCCCCTCGCGAAACTCCTTGAGAAGCACCGTTCGCGCGTCCGGATCTCCATTGGAAGCTACCGTGCTCAATGCAAATGCAGTGGCGTCCTCGGCGCCCGTTGCCCGAAACTCTTCCATCCACGCTTGAAACTGTACGTATGGATCCGCGTGCATCCATCGGTCGTCAAGACTTCCCTTGACGTATTCTTTGCGGTCGTCGTGTAGTGCCATTATTGCGCTAAATTAGTTCGCATGCAGGCCGAAACCGGATCTTTTTTAATGGCCCACCCTCTTCTTGAGGATGAGAACTTCAGTCGATCGCTCGTGCTGATGACCCACGTCGGGCCAGAATCGTGCGTAGGTCTGATTGTCAACAAATTAAGTGAGTACACGTTAGACCAGGCCCTTCGTGGCGACTGGCCAGAATGGCCCCTTTACTTAGGTGGACCTGTGAGCACCGATTCGCTGTACTACCTCCACCAACGGCCCGACCTCATTCCGAATTCAGAACTCGTGCTGCCCGGAATCTACTTCGGCGGAGACTTTGACGCGTTGCGCCACGCGATTGATTCAGAATGGCTGCAGCCCGACGACATTCAGTTTATGGCAGGCTATTCGGGCTGGGCAGAAGGTCAACTAGCGGCAGAACTCAACGAGCAAAGCTGGGTTTTGAAGAACGCCGTCACAAAGTCTGACTGGTGGCACGCGAAAGACGCGTACCGAACCTTGGCCCAAAGCTGGCCTGACGAATTAAAGCTTTGGTTTAATTCACCAGAGATTCCTTACTGGAATTGAGAGATTTGAGATCGGTCAATTACTAATTTTTGCATCGCTTCAGCGCATGCTGAACCGTATTCCGTTTTGCGGAACTTCTGGACTGCCGCCACCCCATTCACGGCATTGGTCAACCAAACCTCTTCGGCAGACTGCAGGGCAAAGGGACTGAACACATCTTCGCGAACCTGGAGGTCAAGCTGTGGCGCAAGTCCGAGTACCACTTCGCGCATGACTCCCCGCAAAGCGCCAGCACTCAATGGCGGAGTAATGAGTTCTGAACCCTGAACAAGCATCACATTTGATTTGGACGCTTCGAGCACTTGGTTCTCGTGGTTGAGTATAAGCACTTCGTCCACGCGCTGTTCGCGAGCGAAACCAGCTGCAAGAACATAAAGAATTGCACTGCTCGTCTTCACGTTTGAAAGGATCCCCGCACTCTTTCGGTGGTCTTGAAAGAGTCCAAGCTCGGGCCGCAGCACCGGGACTGGGTAGCCTACTCCGTCAATCGGAGTGGCGGTTACATCCCACGCTACCGACGCGCGGGCTTCGGGCATGTAGCCTAAGGCACCTGTGCGCCATACACTGAGACGGATTCGGTAGTCCCGGTTGGCGTCAAGTTCGGTAATCTTTAAATCGGATAGCCAACCATCTGGATTCCAGTGAGAAGGAATGGGCATGCGCAGAATGCGCATGCCTGCCAGCAACCTGAAGTAGTGCTCTTCGGGGTTCAGTACACGGCCCTGCGAAACGCGCATCGTTTCAAACAGGCCGTCGCCGTAGGCTTGCGCCCTATTCATCGTTAGGCTTTTACTCCGAAGAGCTCAGCCATACGGGGACCGATGTGGGCAGGAGAATCTACCACCTCAACGCCGCACTCGCGAAGAATCGCTTTTTTAGCTTGGGCGGTATCGTCGGCTCCACCAACAATGGCTCCAGCGTGGCCCATCGTACGGCCCTTGGGAGCTGTTTCGCCCGCAATAAAACCAACGACTGGCTTGCGGTTGCCGTCGGCTTTGATCCAGCGAGCAGCCTCAGCCTCAAGTTGGCCACCGATTTCACCGATCATGACGATGCCCTCGGTCTCGGGGTCGTTCATCAAAAGCTCAACGGCTTCGCGGGTGGTTGTGCCAATAATGGGGTCGCCACCAATGCCGATCGCCGTGGTTACGCCAAGACCAGCCTTCACCAGTTGGTCGGCGGCTTCATAGGTCAGGGTTCCGGATTTTGAAACGATGCCAATCTTGCCCTTTTTGAAGACAAATCCGGGCATGATGCCCACTTTGGCCTCGTCGGCGGTAATCACACCGGGGCAGTTGGGGCCAATCAATCGCACTCCGCGCTCTTTCACATAGGCCTTGGCCTTCATCATGTCAGCCACCGGGATGCCCTCAGTAATGCATACAATGACTTGAATTCCGGCGTCTGCAGCTTCCATGATACCGTCGGCTGCAAATGCGGGCGGAACAAAAATGATCGAAACGTCTGCACCCGTAGTGGCAACCGCATCGCTCACCGTGTTGAATACGGGGCGGTCGAGGTGGGTCTGGCCACCTTTACCAGGCGTAATTCCGCCTACCACGTTGGTACCGTAGGCAATCATTTGCTCGGCGTGGAAACTCCCCTCTTTACCAGTGAAACCTTGGACGATAATTTTCGATGACTTGTTGACCAGAACGCTCATGACGGATTCAAGGATTAGCGGTTAATTGCGCGGCAAAAGTACGACGCGAAGCCGGGTTTAGCGGACGATATTCATCTCTTGAATCAGGCGATCAGCACCCGCGTAGCGGTCGACGACCCAAAGCACGTAGCGAATGTCTACCATGATGTTGCGGCAGCGTTGGGGCGTGAAGTAAAAGTCGCTCATGGTCCCCTCCCACACGCGGTCAAAATTGAGTCCGATGAGTTCGCCGCGTGCGTTGAACGCAGGGCTTCCGGAATTTCCACCCGAGGTGTGGTTCGCGGCCAAAAAGCACACCGGGAGCTCACCGTTGGGCAAGGTGTACGAACCGTAGTCGCGGGCCTCCAACTTCGCCCGGTAGGCTTCGGGAAGGTCGAACTCGTAGTCGCCGGGGCGGTACTTGGCCAGCACTCCGTCTGCCGTGGTGTGGGTTGTGTAGTGCATTCCGTCGGCGGGCGAAAAGCCTCCAGCGCGACCGTAGGCCACGCGCAGTGTGGAATTGGCATCTGCGGCAATCTGATTTTTCGTGGACTCGGCGTAGGCAAGCTGCACGGCCATCCAGTCCTTCATGCCTGATTGGTACTGGGTTTCTGCCGCCGATAGTTCACCCATCAGCGCAGCGTACTCCTCGCGGAGGTTTCCGCTAAGCCCCAACGCGGGGTGCGCTTTTGCAGCCGCGTCAAAGGCATCCCACGACGCGCCGTCGGCGGGCAATGCCGGAACCGTTCCGACCACCGAAGCTTCTGTGAACGACATCAAGTCGGATTCCGTGCGGCCCACCTCAGAATTGGCGTTCCAAGCGGCAACCAACCGCCGTGCCGCCCGACGGTCGAGCTCGGGATTCCAATCTTTGTACAGTTCTTTGAGCGCTTCGCGGGGCTTTTCAAGGTTTTCGCCCATTGCGGCCGACTTCAGGTAGGCTGAGGTCAATCGACTCCATGCAGCGAGCTCCCAGCGCGGAATCAACTCTTGGTAGTACAACGCGGTCCATCGGGACTTCATCAAGGCTTCATTTTGCGCACCAAAACGCTGGATTACAGCGCGGCCTTGGGGCGAAAAGGCAGCGACGCGAGCCTCGCGAGCGTTCAGCGTATCGACTCCAGAAACCTCGGCCATACCCTCAATTTGCCCAATCCACTTCTTCCATCCGTTCGCTACACTAGCGTACTTTGACGCGTACTGAATTTTGACCATCGGGTCAACGCGCATTGCGGAATCCCACGTGCGAAGCACCTCGTGGCGCATCGCAACACGAGTCGGAAGCATCGTCTTAAGCTGCTGCTGCACCTCAGAAACCGGCATGTAGCTGTCGGTGCGCCCAGGGAACCCATAAATCAACGTGAAGTCGCCCTCTTCGACCCCGCGAAGGCTGATGGCCAAAGGTTTGGCAACATTCATTGGGACATTGCTCGCGCTGTATGCTGCCGGACTGCCGTCTGGTGCCGTGTACACCCTAAAAAGTGAAAAGTCACCCGTGTGGCGCGGCCATACCCAGTTGTCGGTATCGGATCCGTACTTGCCGACAGCACTCGGCGGAGTACCAACTAAGCGCACATCTGAATACCGGCGGGCGCTTGAGAGCACATAGCGGTTTCCGGCAAAAATGGGCTTGACGGTATGGATCCATGACGCGTCCGGCTTGGGCTGGGCGGCGGCCACGGCCTTCATAGCTTCGGCAGGCTCCTGACCCTTAGCGATGAATGATTGCACGGCGAGCGTGACGTCTTCAGTTTTTAGGACAAAATCCACGAAGAGCCCCGGGTTGGGCTTTTCTTCAGCATAGGATGAAGCCCAGAATCCGTGCTCAAGCAGGTTGTCCTCAATGCTCGAATGCGACTGAATCGCGTCGTAGCCGCAGTGGTGGTTGGTCAGAACCAGGCCTTTGGATGAAATTACTTCACCCGTGCAGAATCCGCCAAAGTGCACCACCGATTCATTGAGGCCTCCGCCGTCAGTACTGTAGATCGCCGAGGGCTTCATCTTCATTCCGACTGACTTCATGTCGGCCTTGCGTCCCGCCACTTCGTGCGGAAACCACATTCCCTGCGACCACGCCGAGGTGGATCCGAGGGCAGCCGTAAAAAGGGCTGCTACGAGCATATTCTTCATAATCCCGAAGATACGTAGGACCAAAAAAGAAAAAACCCGCCGAGGCGGGTTCCGAACGAAGTTATCCACGATTATCAGGTCAAGAGGCCACCGTCGACTTGAAGTACCTGACCGCTGATGTAGGACGAAAGGTCGCTTGCCAAAAACACGCAGGCGTTGGCCACATCCTCTGGCTGGCCGCCGCGCTTCAACGGAATCGCGTCGCGCCACGACTGAACGACCTTCTCGTCGAGAACACCGGTCATTTCGGTTTCGATGAAGCCTGGCGCAATGGCGTTGCAACGCACCCCGCGTGAACCGAGCTCAAGGGCGACGGACTTGGTGAACCCAATGATTCCTGCCTTTGAAGCCGCGTAGTTCGACTGGCCCGCGTTGCCTTTGATTCCGACAATGCTCGAAATGTTAATGATGCTACCCGAGCGCTGCTTGAGAAAGTAGCGCTGCACGTGCTTGGTCGTGTTGAACACCGACTTGAGGTTGGTTGAGATGACCTGGTCAAAATCCTCTTCGCTCATGCGCAAAAGCAGCGTGTCGCGTGTGATGCCGGCGTTGTTCACCACCACGTCGATGTGCCCAAAGCGGGCCACTACGTCTTCGATGAGCTTTTCAGCCTGTTCTCCGCTCGAGGCATCGCTGCGGAATCCAGCGGCTTCGCCGTACTGGCCGAGTTCGGCTTCGAGCGCTTGGCCGCGCTCTACGCTGCTGAGGTAGGTGAAGGCAACTTTTGCACCTTCTTGCGCGAAGCGCTGTGCGATGGCCTTGCCAATTCCTTTGGATGCGCCCGTGATGAGGGCGACTTTACCGTCAAGTAGTCCCATGTGTATCTAGTTTGGGGCCCAAGGTACGTTCGGCAAGCCACGCCGCACAAAGTCCCACGGCCCAACCTGCAACGACGTCTTCAGTCCAGTGAAAGTGCAGTACAAGGCGGCTGAATCCAACGGCGATTCCGAGAACGAGGTAAAGCCATCGCCATGAAGGCTTTCGGTAGGCCAAAAAGAGTGCAAAAAAGGCACCCACCGAGCTGTGACCTGACGGAAACGATTTATAGAGTGCCGGATCAAGCAGCTGCGACAGCCGAACGCCCTGAACGGCAGCATAGGGACGCATCGCATCGGGCCAAATAATATTCTTACCAATTTGCGGAATCAAGGCAGCTGCCGCAAAGCCCACCACAAACACGGTCCACTCGGCACGAGTGCTTCCGCGCAGCGCAAGCCAGAGTACAATCACGAGGGCAAATCCACCGTCACCGAGGGCCGTAACCCCATGCATGAGTTCAAACCACGGCAACTGATCCAGAGCACGTTGAAATTCATGGCTTCCCAAGGACCACGTCCAAGCCCCCAGACCGACCGATGCCAGTGCAAAAAGGGCAAGCGCAGCGCGCGTGCTCAGGACCCGATCGTCCGAAGCAGGGTGTGAATTTGGCTCTGCCATAGCGACTTCATTTCTGATTCCTCATCGGGCTCCACGTAGTCAGTCACAGTCAGCAGTCCGTCCCCCGTTAAATCATCAATATCAATTCGGAATTCAAACGAAAAACGGTTGTCGCTATCGTCGTGCTCCCATTTGTACTGAATAAAATAGTTGGTCTTCTTGCGCACAACCGTCGCCACCTCTTCGGTTTCACCCCAAAAAAAGCGGTAGGTGTCGCCGCGCGAATTCACGTCGTCGCAGAACCATTCTGACAATCCGCTCGGGGTGCTTAAAAAAGAATACAGCATCGCTGCAGAGCAACGCACTGGAAACTCGATAACTAGCGGAACGCGATCAGACATGTCGGAATTCTTGGGTTGGAGCTGCAATATAACCTTTCGGGCCAATTGAGCAAGAAAATTTTGTGCCATGACCTTAACTGATATAAATCAGCATTTACCCAAGGCCAAAGACCGATCTTTAGGATATGAAAACCACGTCATTCCTTATCGCCCTGTCGCTGTTGGCAACCTCAGCCTATGCCCAAGATGCCCGCGACGCCCACGCGAGCCGCTACGCATTTGCACCCAGCGGATTTAGTATTCCCAAAGACAGCGCCTACCTCAATGTAGTTGGCCCACTGGTCGACTTTCAAATCGGAATCACCGACCATTTTTCAGCCGGCATCGGCACTCCCCTCTTTCTCGGGGTCTACGGTACCGCTTCCTACGGCATCGAGCTTGCGCCTCAGGTTCACGCTAAAATTGGTGCTCTAGCCGGTGTTCCAGTGGTGGGCAACGGCCATTTTGCGCTTCCGTTTGCAGTCGGAACCTATGGTACACCCTCATCCAACCTATCTGCCGGCGTCGGATACCTCAGCTTCGGAGGAGAAGACCTCCTCGACAACAATTCCGGAATCGCCTACAACGTCAGCGGCTACCGCGCGTTTGGTTCGCGATTTGGCTTCACCGCTGAAGTTTGGCACTTTACCTCTGAGGACATTACCGCGGTACTTCCGGCCATTCGAATCTTCAGTCGCCGCAGCAAGTCCTACTTCAACGTGGGATTTTTGAATGCGCGCTATCCTGAGGATGAACCTACATTTTTGGGCTACGATACCAACTTTGACGGAATCGTGGACACCCAAGATCCAAGTTTAGGGGGCAATCACGTCTACGACTACGAAAACCTCACACGGACCTGGAAGCGCTTCACCTTGCCCGCCTTCACCTTCGCATACTATTTGTAGTTCCTTTTGGGGAATCCCTACTTCTACCCTACTTTTGCCGCCCATTCCGGCGAGGTAGCTCAGATGGTTAGAGCGCAGGATTCATAACCCTGAGGTCGGGGGTTCAATTCCCCCTCTCGCTACACGGAACACCAACCCAGGCCTTCGGCCTGGGTTTTTTCATTTAAGGCCGAGCTAAGCTCCCTTGAGCGACGGCAGAAAATGAAAAAACCGAGGGCAGCGAAGCTGCCTCGGGTTGGTGGTTCGTGTAGGCACCCCCTCAGGGAACCATGGGCCGCTCTGCGGCCCACTCATCCCACGTCAATATTTACGACGGTTTCTCAAAACCAAAAGCCTACCGCTTCTTTGAACCCGGCTTCAACGGCTTCATGTGCTTCAGCGCCTTTTTCATCTTAAGTTTTTGACCTCCCCCGTAGTTGGTGGTCTTCTTATTCTTGTCCTTTTTCTCGTGAAAGGCAGCGTCGGGTCGATCTTGGTCAGACATGCAAATGTGAATTGTCTCGGTGGCGAAAGATAGGTCCGCCCCAACCATTCGTGCACACTACTCACACAAACTAAGGCAACGTGTCGGTCCTCTTTGAAAGAACCACCCTCCCGGGATGCACCGAATCACGCCGCACCACATTGGAATGACGCCGATCGTTCGCCAAGTCCACCTCCCAACGGTAGCGGCGCATTGCGTATGCGGCCAACTCGTGGTTCAGCCTCAATTCCGGAACCGTATTGAACGCCGACCTGGGCGCAAACTCACCCTCAAACATTTGAAGGGACGCCCTTAGTTCCGCATCTCGCTCCACGCGACGCCACGGCAAAGAATTCATGCCCAGTAGCGCGATCACTCCGAGCGCCCACGTATACGCACGGCTGCGCACCACTTTGGTTCCGCCCAAAGCATTACCAAGGCCGAGGGCCACGAAGGGCAACGAAGTGATCACGTAAAAATCCCGCTGCTCGTGCGTCACCATCAACGGAACCGACGCGCTCAGCCCCAACGCAAGCATCGCCAGAACCCTGCGGTCGAGCCTAGCTCGAAGGGAACCAAACCGAATCCACGCCACCGCCAGCGAAGCACCAAGCACTACCGCCCACTGACCCAACATCGGCCCCAGCAGCCATAACCGATCCGCAGTAGTCACCGCTCGAGCCTGGGTAAACGTTCGAACCAGGCGGTTCCCTGCGTTGCGTGCAACGGCCTCACGGGCGTCGTCCCACAGCCAAAGTCCGACGGCTGCCACACCGAGCGCCAGCAGCACGATCCCAAACCTTCGTGCCGCAGCACCACGCTGGAGCACGCCGAGCAGCCCGAGTAGCGGAATCCACACCAACGGAAACAGTCCCTGCGGCCCCTTAAACAATGCCGCTGCGACCGTGAGCAATCCGCCCAGCCACAGCCAGCGCGAATGGGACATCGCAACCACCGCCCAAACCGTGAACGGAGCCATCCACATTTCTTGCACGTGGTTTCCCATGCCCCATCCCACCAACGGAGCCGATGTCCACACTACCACCGTCCATACGGTCGATTCGTGTCCGCGTTCAGGCCACCATTTCACTTGAAGTGCCCACAGGCCGGCCGCTGTCGCGATCCAGGCCAATGCCATAAAGAGGCGTTCGGTCCAAACACTTCCGCCCAAAAGGCGAAAAAGTATCGACTCCATGCCCGTAAACAGCGGCAGCTGCTCTGAATACGGGACCGGGGACGACGGCTGGTACACCGGAGCCCAAAAGCTGCCCAATCCATCCGCGAGATTCTGTGCGACGGCAGCATAGATCTGTCCGTCCATAAACATCCCTTCTTGAAGCCAGTACGGAGCCACAAACCACAGCAGCACCGCGCCCAGAGCGAGGAGCGCCAACCTCATCGGCGGGGCTGGTGACCGCGGTAGCCGGGTCCCGGTTGGTGAAAATCTTTGGGTCGTGGCCCCTCAACGCGGGCCGTAGGGTCTCCGTCGCTGTCTTTGACTGCCTCGAGCAACTGTGCCACTTCTGCTTCCGTCAATTCACGCCACGCTCCCGTAGGCAATCCTTTGTCGGTGAGGTGCATAATGCGCTTGCGCTCCAAAATTGCCACTTCGTGCCCGACGTACTCGGCCATTCGGCGAATTTGGCGGTTCAAGCCCTGGATTAAAATGATTTTGTACGCACGCGGGCTAATCCGCTCTATGGTGCACGGAAGCGTTCGGGTTCCGAGCATCGGAACTCCGCGGGCCATCACGTCAAGCTCGGCGTCGGTAATCGGACGGCGCACCTGAACCCAATATTCCTTGGCGTGCGCGTTGCCCGCCCTTAAAATTTTATTGACGGAATCCCCATCGTTGGTCAGCAAGAGCAATCCGCGGGAATCCTTGTCAAGGCGTCCCACTGTAAAAATCCGCTCGGGATAGCGCACATAGTCCACGACGTTGCCACGGATGCTCTGGTCGGTCGTTGAAGTCACCCCCTCGGGTTTATTAAGCAGCAGGTACACGGCGCGGGGTTTAGAACTGGCCACCACCTTTTGCCCGTAGACCTCGACTTCGTCGCCGTCCCGAACGGCATCTCCTAGGACTGCTACCCTGCCGTTGATCCGAACGGCTCCGGCCTCAATCGCGCGGTCGGCTTCACGGCGGCTGCAGAGCCCGTGGCTGCTGATGTATTTGTTGAGGCGTGTTCCAGATTCCATGGCCCTGCGAAAGTACTTCGGTATGCCAGCAAAAGAAAGCGCCGGACCCTTCGGCCCGGCGCTACCTTAACGACAACTAGATTTATTGGATGGTGATTCGCTGCACTGAGGCACCTGAAGCGGCAGGCGTCAACGGCTTAGTCTGGGTGGTCATCGGCGTAAAGCTTGGAGTCTTCTTGCGCACGATGTTGAATCCGACTGAGGTTCCGATGCGCCAAGAGTCGCCGCGACCAGGCGTCACAAGAAACAAATTCACCGGGAAGTTCATTTTGCCCGACTTAAACGTCTTTCCGAACCCAAGTACCAAGCCGGTAGACACTGCAAGGTCTCCTCGTGAATCAAGGCGGGTAATTACATCTTTGCCCGTGGGGTCGTACCCCTGTGTGCCGCGAATGATAAAGTTTTCTCCCTGCACGTATCCTTCGGCCGTAACTGTGGTGGTGAAGTTGGGACCGATGGCGAATTCCCAACCGGTACGGCTGTTGCGCATGCCCATTAGAACGTTGGCGCTGGGGATCACGCGACCGTACTCCAGTCCGGCAATCAACGGAATGAATTCAAACAGAGCCTGAAAGTCGCCGCTGTTGACAAAAACCTGCTCAAACTGATAGCCAAAAGAGGTCAATGCCGGTAGGCTGTACCCAAAACCTCCCGTTTTGGGGTCTGCGGTCAAAATGCTGGTACTCGGACCGAACACCCCCGTGATTCCGAGGCGCGGACCGTTGTTGTTGATGACCGCTGTCTCTGGGTTGTTCAGTGCGCTTTCGTACTCTTCGCTGATCGTCAACTTCTTGATGAGGTTTTCGTCGTTGGCAACGGCAAGCAGGTCCTTAATCGCGACTTCCATCATCGTGAGGTTTTGCTGCGGAATATTTAAATAGACTCGGCTCGCAGATTCGGCAAAACTGCCTTTGGCGACGTCGTACAAACGAACAGTGACGGCTACACGGTCACCGAGAACGTCGTACGAACCGGTAAGCAGGAAGTCACACTTTAGGCGCTTGCCGATGTCTTCAAGGCAAATCTTGGAATAGCAGCCCTTGAGGTCTACTTGGTCGCGCTTTGAGATGTACTCGATGTCGTACTTGTCGACGATTTCGAACTTATTGATTCGAATCAATTCAATTGTCGCTTTATCAATGAGTTGCTGGGCGTCTACGGGGTAGTTTCGAACGTCGAAGTCCAGTACCGCGAGTGTTTTTTTAGGTTCAGATTGGGCGTGGGCGGTTCCGCTCAATGCGAGCGCAGCACAAAGAAGTACAGATTGGATAGGGTTACGCATGATCAAATGTGTTGATTTGTGCAAAGGACTTCAATAGTCGCTAACGAGCATTCGCGGATTCTGCGCGACCTAAAACGATGTTTGGCACAAACTGCCAAAACCACCTTCGCGCGAACCGAGAATTTTAACGGCATGAACCTTCAACCTATGCCCGAAGCCCGTGGATCAAAGATCCTTGCAGAATTTCAACGGTCCAAGCAGCACGGAACTCCGCTCGTCATGCGCCAGTTCGCCAAAGACTGGCCGGCGAACCACTGGACGTGGAACGACTTGTGTAGGGCGGTCGGATCGCGCACTACGGGCATCCGCGGCAATGCATTTGCCCACGGTCAGTCTACGACGTTTTTTCCGAAGCCCATCGCTCAAAAGCCTATAGCCGAGTACTTCAGGCAACTCGAGCGCAACGAAACGTCGGATGAACGACTTTTCGCGTTTAACCTAAGGGCGAATGCACCGGGATTGAACCACTCCAACACCAAGAGGTTTCACACCTTGGGCATTCGGGTAGCCAATGTGCCCGCGTACTTTTTTGGTGCACCCGGAAGCGACACCCGAATCCACTACGACTTTGATTGGATTGATTTGCTGCTCAGCCACTTCAAAGGCCAAAAGCGGGTGTGGCTCTTTGATCAGCGTCAAAACGACCGCCTCTATCAGATCCCAGGAACCGTGCATTCGGCCGTGGATTTTAGCCGCCTTGAGGAGTTGCGCGAGGAATTTCCTAAAATTGAGCAACTTGAGGGCTATGAAGTGGTACTCGAGCCGGGCGACACGCTCTACATTCCCAAGGGCTACTGGCACCACATTACCTACGTCACCGGAAGCTTTTCAATCACCTACCGAATCTGGCCCCAAAATCTCAGCGAGTGGTTGAAAACGTCCTATTCTTGGCTAGTTGGGGGTACAGATATTGTGCTCAACAAAATTCCAGGAACTTCGGCCTGGCAGGCCCAGCGACGCGCAAAAGCATTTGAAGCAAAGTACGGACGCCCCCTTTAAAGGCTTCCGAACACTTTGCGAAGCAGTTCCGTGGTGCGCTGCACGGGGTCTTGGCGAATGCGGTCTTCTTGGAGCGCAATCTCTCGAAACAGGGCGTCTGTAGCCTTTTGGTTGACGTAGGCCACGAGGTCGGTTTGAATGTCTTCAGTTCGACCGAGCAAACGCTTGTTCTGGTTAATCGCCTTGGCCACGGGTTCCCAGTACTTTGCAATCTCTACCTCATCTAAGGCACTTTGCACGGCGGGGCGAAAGGCGCCTTGAAGGGGCTGTTCCGTCTCTGTGCGTAGGTAGCGGGTGGCGGAACCTTGTCCTCCGTTGAGGATGCCCATCGCATCACGCACAGACATTCCCACCACCGCATCGCGAAAAATGGGAAAGGACTTGGCTGCCGCACGCTCTGCGCCCTCATTGAGCTTGGTTTTGAGCTGCTCAATTTGGGGCTTGAGAGCCGCGCGAAGCACGGGGTTAGCATTGATTTTGGCTTCAAGGTCGGCCACCTCTGGGGGGAGTGCCAGACGGTAGACCTCAGACTGGGCGAACCCACCAACAGCACCGAGTACGGAGGAACCGTTTTGGACTCCAGCCACAAGTGCTTCTTTGAGTCCGTTGGCCACTTCAGATTCAGTGAGTGCCGCCGTGGATTTCGGGAGCAGTGCCGAAGCCGCTTTGGGAACGTTGATGGGCAGTTTAACTTGAGCCTGGCACGACAGCGCCAACAAGGCGGCTGATAGGGTTAGGATACGCATACCGGATCGCATGCAAAGCCTGTGCCTATTCCCACACAAAAAGTGGGCGGTGGGCCATCATCGCCTTGACCTTCTCGCCTACGCGGTGCTGAACACCCGTGTCTTCGGGGTTGCGAAGCACTTCGTCGATGAGGTCCACCACGACTTCCATGTCTGATTCCTTGAGGCCGCGCGTGGTGAGCGCGGGGGTTCCAAAACGGATTCCGCTCGTGATAAACGGCGACTTGTCGTCAAACGGAACCATGTTTTTGTTGGCCGTAATGTGGGCCGCGACAAGGGCATTTTCAGCTTGCTTTCCGGTCACGTTTTTGTTGCGCAGGTCGACGAGCATGAGGTGGTTGTCGGTTCCGCCGCTGACGATGTCGTAACCGCGGGCCATCATGGCCTTAGCCATTGCCTGCGCGTTGTGGCGCACCTGAACGATGTAGTTAAAGTAGGTGTCGGTGAGCGCCTCGCCGTAGGCCACGGCCTTGCCCGCGATCACGTGCTCGAGTGGGCCGCCTTGGATTCCAGGGAACACCGCCATATCGAGGACGTGCGACATCATGCGGATTTCGCCTTTGGGTGTGGTCAAGCCCCATGGGTTCTCAAAGTCCTGGCCCATCATGATCATGCCTCCGCGGGGGCCGCGCAGGGTTTTGTGGGTCGTAGTGGTCACAAAGTGGCAGTGCGGCATCGGGTCGTTGAGTAGTCCGCGCGCGACGAGTCCCGACGGGTGGCTGATGTCAGCAAGCAAGAGTGCGCCTACCTCGTCGGCAATGCTGCGGAATTCCGCGTAGTCAATGTCACGGCTGTACGCGCTGGCTCCACAAATGATCATTTTTGGCTTCTCGCGCACGGCGATTTCGCGAATGCTGGCGTAGTTCAGCTGGCCAGTCTCGCGTTCGAGGCCATAGAAGGTCGCTCGGTAGGTTTGGCCACTGAAGTTCACCGGGGAACCGTGGGTAAGGTGGCCACCGTGGCTCAGGTCAAAGCCAAGGATGGTATCGCCGGGCTTGAGGCAGGCCAAGTACACTGCCGCATTCGCCTGCGATCCGCTGTGCGGCTGTACGTTGACGTATTCCGCATCAAAAAGCTCACCAGCGCGGTTGCGTGCGAGGTCCTCGACCTGGTCGACGATCTGGCATCCACCGTAGTAGCGCTTGCCTGGGTAGCCCTCGGCGTACTTGTTGGTGAGCACCGATCCGACGGCCTCCATCACTGCCGGTGACGTGAAATTTTCAGATGCAATTAGTTCAATGCCTTCAACTTGGCGTTGGTATTCGGCATCGATGAGGTTAAAAAGGGCGGAATCGCGGTTCATAGCATGTAACTTGGGGGTAAAAATACAGCCATGGCAAGCTTTATTCCGGTCTCGGAGCAATCAGATTTCAGCTTTTTTAACCTTCCGTGGGGCGCGGTGCGCTGGAGCGACGGAACGGTGCACCTTTCGACGCGAATCGGAGACACCGTGGTGAGCTTCAAGGCGCTTCGGACTGCTGGTTTTTTGGCAGCGTTTCCCGAACTCGATGCCGCAACATTCAATGCGTTTATTGACCGCGGAACCGCCGCCTGGTCGGCGGTTCGTGCCGAGGTTTCGGGCCTGTATGCCGAAGGTTCCGCGTGGGAATCCAACCCCAAGCGAAGCGTGTGCGAGCTACCTGCCAAATCGGTAGAAGCTGTGCTGCCTGTGCACATTGGCGACTATACCGATTTTTACGCGTCCCGCCAGCACGCGACGAATGTCGGAATGATGTTTCGCGATCCCGAGAACGCGCTCCTGCCCAACTGGCTGCACCTACCCGTGGGATACCACGGCCGCGCCTCAACCATGGCGGTGAGTGGAACCGACGTCGTACGCCCCAACGGCCAGCGCAAAGGCCCCAATGATCCCGCACCCGTTTTTGGTCCGTCAGTGAAGATGGATTTTGAGCTCGAAGTGGGCATCATCCTCAAGGGTGGGCCTCGCGACGCTTCGTGGATTCCCGTTGACCAGGCTGAAGAGCACATTTTTGGACTCGTCCTGTTCAACGACTGGTCGGCCCGGGATTTGCAGCAGTGGGAGTATGTTCCGTTGGGTCCGTTCTTGGCAAAGAATTTTGCGTCGACGATGAGTCCGTGGATTGTACCGTTTGAAGCTCTTCAGGGCAGTCGCTGCGCGGGCGAGGACCAGAGCAATCCCGCTCCCCTTCCCTACCTGCAGCAAAACCGTTCAGCTTCGCACTGGGATCTCGAGCTTGAGGTGGCTATTGCATGCGCCGACGGAAGCGAAACCGTGATTTCGCGCTCGAATGCCAAGTACCTCTACTGGAGTTTTGCACAGCAGATTGCCCACCATACGGTCAATGGATGCATTATTCAGAGCGGCGATTTAATGGCCTCAGGGACCATTAGCGGAAACGAACCCGGTTCGTACGGATCAATGCTCGAGCTTACGTGGAACGGATCCAAGCCGATCACGTTGGCCAACGGGGATACGCGCGCATTTCTCGAAGACGGCGACACACTCATTTTGAGGGGTTGGTCGTCGGGCGGAACCCGCATCGGTTTTGGCGAGTGCCGCGCCACCTTGCTGCCTTCGAAACCATGGAGCAAGTAGACTACGCCAAAGTCGTTCGGAGTCAGTACCGAGCGCTCGTAAAGTCCGCAACCGAGCGCGGAGCAGACAAAGAGGATCTTGCGCTCATCAAAAAGGCGTTCAAAGTTGCCGAAGACGCCCACAAGGATGTGCGCCGCAAGTCCGGAGAGCCCTACATCACCCATCCGCTTGCGGTTGCACAGATTGTTTCGCAAGAGATTGGCTTAGGTGCTCAGTCGATCGCCGCTGCCCTGATGCACGATGTGATCGAAGATTCGGAATACACGCGCGCCGACCTCGACCGAATGTTTGGCCCAAGCGTGGCCTACATTGTCGAAGGTCTAACCAAGATTCAGGGCATTTTTGACATGCAAACCTCGATGCAGAGCGAGAATTTTCGCAAGCTATTGGTGAGTATCAGCGACGATGTTCGGGTGGTTTTGATCAAGATGGCAGACCGCCTGCACAACATGCGCACCCTCAACTCGATGGCCCACGCGAAGCAGCTCAAGATTGCATCTGAAACGATGTACATCTTTGCTCCCCTCGCCCACCGCATGGGGCTGTACGCCTTCAAGCAAGAGTTTGAGGATTTAAGTTTAAAATATTTAGAACCAGAAGTTTACACTGAGCTTGAAGAAAAGCTCATCCACGCCGAGGAGAACGATGGAGCCTACCTAGAGCGCTTTGGCCACGGACTCGAAGACCTTTTGAACGCGGAAGGCTTCAACTTCTCACTGAAGCGTCGAAACAAGGGCGTATTTAGCATCCGACGAAAGATGCAGAACCAAAATGTTCCGTTTGAAGAGGTGTACGACAAGTACGCCGTTCGCATCATTTTGGATTCGTCGCCCAAGCGCGAAAAGTCAGATATCTGGCGGGTTTACTCGCTCATCACCTCTATTTACCGACCCAATCCGCGTCGCTTGCGCGACTGGGTGACGACGCCAAAGGCCAACGGCTACGAATCGCTCCACATCACGGTGATGGGTCCCGATGGCCACTGGATTGAGATTCAAATCCGCTCAAAGCGAATGGACGATGAGGCCGAGCGCGGCTATGCAGCCCACTGGCGCTACAAAGAGGATGGTTCGGGAAGCGCCGCACTTGATTCATGGATTGAGCGAATTCGCGATGTAGTTGAAGGCCAGAGTGAAAACGCGGTCGAATTTGTGGACCAGTTCAAGCTCCAGTTGTTTTCTGACGAAATTTTTGTCTTTACACCTCAGGGCAAGATGGTGACGCTACCCAAGCGTTCTAGTCCGCTGGATTTTGCGTTTGAGATCCATACCGACCTAGGAATGAAGACACTAGGAGCCAAGGTGAACGGGCAGCTCGTGGCATTGAGCCACCAGCTCCAAAACGGAGACCAGGTTCAGATCATTAGTTCCGACACGCAGATTCCGCAGGAGTCCTGGCTAGACTGGGTATCGTCACCCAAGGCCAAGTCCAAGCTGAGGTCTTTTTTTAGAGACCGTGCGCGGATTCAAGAGTCCGAAGGCAAAGAGCGCCTTGAACGAATGCTCAAGCGCGCGAACCTCGAGCTGAACCAGTCTACGACGCAGCGAATGCTCAACTTTTATGCAGTTCGCAACCCCAAGGAGCTCTACCTGAAGTTTGGCAAGGGTGAACTCGACAGCGAGCGATTGAGGGACTTTTTGCGCGAAGACAGCGGTGGATTTTACCAGTACATCTTGCGAAGGTTTCGGCCTAAGTCCAAAGAAGGTGCCGTTAAGGACGTGCCGAGCGCTTCAAACTCCGTACTTTTTGGCCCTGATGAGGTCGTACTTGAGCACCGACTTGCACACTGCTGCCGTCCGATTCAAGGCGACGGAATTTTTGGATTTATCGAAGAAAACGGCATTGAAGTACACCGAACAGACTGCAAGCATGCCGTAAAGCTCCAAGGTCAGTTTGCCGAACGCGTCATTAAGTCCGTGTGGAACAGAGGGTCGCGCCAAGGATTCAATGCCGTACTGCGCTTTTCGGGAATCGACTCTAAGGGCCTGATTTTAAAGGTTACCAAGGTCATTTCGAGCGATATGCAGATCGACATTCGGGCTTTTCACATCGACGGAAGCGAAGGGGTCTTTCAGGGTACTGTGAGCGTTCACGTCGCCGACCGAAGCCACTTAAGCGATCTTGTGCAGCGCCTCAAATCCGTGAAGGGCGTAGAGCGCGTAGATCGCGAAATCTCTAGCCGTTAAACTTCGAATGCCCGATTAGGGCATTCCGATGTACTTGTGCGTCTGCAGTCCTAGGCGCCACTGGGGATTTTTCTCGAGAAAATCGATTATTTTGGGAATGTTTTGATCCCTTCGCGACCATTCGGGCTGTACAAAGAGTTCAACCTGACTGCCGCACTGGGCGGCGTGTGCTTCGGCCCACTTGAAGTCGTCGTCGTTAAAAACAATGACTTTCAGCTCGTTGGCCAGCGCGTACCACTCTTTAATGGGCGATTTAGTCTTCTTGGGCGAAAGGCAAACCCAATCCCATGTGCCGGTCACCGGGTAGGCACCACTGGTCTCAAGGTGAACCCGAAATCCACGCGCTTTTAACCCCTCGGTGAGTGGCCCCATATCCCACATAAGGGGTTCTCCTCCGGTGATCACTACGATGGAATCCTGAGCTCCCGGAAGCGCGATGAGTTCATCCAATGGGGTCAGTGGGTGCTTGCTTGCGTCCCACGATTCTTTGACATCGCACCAATGGCAGCCTACATCGCACCCACCGATGCGCATAAAAAAAGACGGGCGCCCAGTGTGCGCTCCTTCGCCTTGTACGGTGCGAAATGCTTCCATGAGCGGAAGCGCTGTACTATGAGCGGCGCGCGGCATGCAGGGTATTCATCAGCAAACCCACACGAGTCATAAGCCCAACTCCACCAGGAACAGGGGTGATCGCGCTAACTAAAGGCTCCACGGCGTCAAAGTCGACGTCTCCGATTAGTTTTCCGTCTACTCGGTTAATTCCGACATCCATGATGACACTGCCGTGTTGTACCATATCAGCAGTAATGAACTTTGGTTTGCCGATGGCCGCGACCAAGATATCTGCGCTGCGGCAGACTTCGGCCAGGTTGTGGGTGCGGCTGTGCGCCAATGTGACGGTGGCGTTGCCCATTTTGCTGTTGCGACTCAGGAGGATACTCATTGGAGACCCCACGATATTACTGCGGCCCACGACTACCGCATGCTTGCCCTCTGTGGTGAGTCCGTAGTGCTCGAGAAGCAAAAGCATTCCGTAGGGTGTCGCTGGTACATAGGTGGGCAAGCCAAGCGCCATACGCCCAACGTTTTCAGGATGAAAGCCGTCGACGTCCTTTTGCGGATTAATGGCCAGTAGAATTTCGTCGGCATTCAAATGGGCCGGCAAAGGGAGCTGCACAATAAATCCGTCTACAGCGGGGTTGCTGTTCAGGTCAGACACGTGCTTTTGAAGCTCCTGCTGGGTAGCGTTGGCCGGAAGCGTGATTAAGGTCGATTCAAAACCAACCTCTTCGCAGTCCCGAACCTTACCCTTCACGTATGCCTGGCTCGCGGGGTCCTCTCCTACCAATATAGCTGCGAGGTGCGGAGCACGCTTACCTTGGGCCCTGCGGCCTGCTACTTCCTTGCGAATGTGGGACTTCCATGCGGTTGCGGCATCACGGCCGCTCAGAATGAGTGCCATCAGCGCATCCGGTTCATCATGGACATGAGCTGGCTGCGTCCGCCCTGCCCCTGCATCATTTTCATCACGCGACTCATGTCGTCAAATTGCTTGATGAGCTTGTTGAGCTCCGTTACGTTTCGCCCACTTCCAGCGGCGATGCGCGCCCTGCGGCTTCCGTTAATAATACCCGGATTGCTGCGCTCCTCGGGAGTCATCGAGCGAATCATGGCTTCGACATGCTTGAAGGCGTCGTCGGGAATATCAATTCCTTTCATCGCCTTACCCACCCCAGGAATCATGCCCATGAGGTCCTTCATGTTGCCCATCTTTTTGACCTGCTGGATTTGGTCCAAAAAGTCGTCAAATCCAAATTTATTGGTGGCAATTTTTTTGTTGAGCTTGCGCGATTGCTCGACGTCAAACTGCTCTTGGGCACGCTCAACCAACGAAATGACATCACCCATTCCGAGAATCCGGTCTGCCATTCGGTCGGGATGAAAGACATCCAGGGCTTCCATTTTCTCACCGGTTCCGATGAACTTAATCGGCTTTTGCACCACGTGGCGAATGCTCAATGCCGCTCCACCACGGGTATCGCCATCGAGCTTCGTCAGGATTACACCCGTGTAGTCGAGGACGTCGTGAAAGGCCTTCGCCGTGTTGACCGCATCTTGACCGGTCATCGAATCCACGACAAAAAGAATTTCTTCAGGCGAGGTAGCCGTGCGAATTGAAGCAATCTCTCGCATGAGCGCCTCATCAACGGCAAGTCGGCCCGCCGTATCGATCAAGAGGTAGTTGAATCCGTTGGTTTTGGCGTAGGCTTGGGCTTCTCGGGCAATTCGAACCGCATCTTGTTCGCCCTCAAGGCTAAATACTTCGATTCCAATTTGCGCTCCGAGCGTCTTGAGTTGGTCAATCGCGGCGGGGCGGTAGACGTCGGCCGCCGCAAGCAGGACTTTGCGACCTTTTTTGCGCTTGAGGTGGTTGCCCAACTTTGCGGTAAATGTCGTCTTACCCGAACCCTGCAGGCCCGCCATCAGCACGGTCTGCAGTCCGTTTCCACTTGCGATTTCGGTGGCGGAACCACCCATAAGGGCAGCCATTTCGTCGCGCACCACCTTGACCATCAACTGGCCCGGCTCAAGCGACTTGAGCACGTCTTGGCCCATTGCCCGGTCCTTGACGCGGTCGGTAAACTCCTTGGCTAGCTTATAGTTAACGTCCGCGTCGACAAGCGCGCGGCGAATATCCTTGATCGCCTCGGCGATGTTGATGTCGGTAATCTTGCTCCGCCCCGATAACCGGTGGAGTGCGGAGTCAATTTTTTCACTTAGGGATTCAAACATGATCCCTGCAAAGTTAGGCTATAGCGGGGAGCCGAAGGGGAACATCCATCGCCAAAATAAAGCAGTCAGTCGTTGCGGATACTGGCACTTCGTCAACTTCTGAAACGCCCAGTCCGTCGCGAGATTCGAGTGCGTGCCCTGCAACATGCGCAGCACCTTCAATTACAAAGAAGTAGACCCCGTTTTCGCTGCGCTTTGGCTGGTAGTTGCGCGAGGTTCCGGCCGGAATTTTTGTGAGTGAAAACCACGCCTGCTGGTGAATCGGCATGGCATCACCTTGCCCCATTGGATTCACCACCGTATGCCATTCGTTGCCGAGGGCCTCAACGTCGTAGAAGCGCTGCTCGTAGCGAGGTTCCACACCACGTCGCTCGGGAATGATCCAAATCTGAAGCAGCGAGCATGGATCGGTCGTACTCGCGTTGTACTCGGAGTGAAATACGCCGGTTCCAGCGCTCATGGCCTGTACTTCTCCCATTTGCAGCACCTCTTTGTTGCCCATCGAATCTTGGTGCTCCAAAGCTCCGGTTAGTGGTATGGTGACAATTTCCATGTTGTCGTGCGGATGTTTGCCAAAACCAGTTCCGCCCGCAATCCAGTCGTCGTTGAGCACGCGAAGCACCCCGTAGTGGATGCGCTCAGGGTTGTAGTAGCCTGCGAACGAAAAGGAGTGCGCGGTCTTGAGCCAGCCGTGGTCGGCGGTTCCGCGCGATGAAGAAGCGTGAAGGACTGTGTTCATACTGCAAATATATGTTTAAACATTTATAAATACACAAACCATCAAAGAAGCCACGTCGGTCACTTATGGAGCGCGCGTTGAGGAGGAAGTTGTTTTACACAGATTGCATTTCGTGTGCCGAGCGAATTACTGCGCGCCACACTTTATCGCATCGAAGCCATACGTAGAGCCGCTCAAAAAAAACTACATTTGTGCTCGGCTATGACGATCAATGCATTCATTCTGCCGAGCATACACGTGGTGGATCCTCGGTCACCTTTTCACGGTCAGACCGTGGATGTGTTCATTAAAGACGGACAAATTCAGGCCATTGACAGCCCCGGCTCGCTTGAAGGAGCTCCCGAGGTTGCATGGGCTAAAGGAATGATGCTCAGCCCAGGCTGGATCGACGGCCGTGCTCGAAGCGGAGCACCCGGCCACGAGGAACGTGAGACCTACGATTCCCTCGCTGCGGCCGCACTCCATGGCGGATTTACCCATGTGGCCCTTATGCCCTCGACCCATCCGGCGCGGGACAACCGACCGGCAATTGAAGCCCTTCCAGAGTTTCCGCACGTCGTGTGGATCCCCGTGGGAGCCCTAACTCAAGGCCTCAATGGCGAAAAACTTGCCGAGCTTGCCGACATGCGGGCGGCAGGAGCTCTAGCATTTTCAGACGACAAGCACCCCGTGGACCGGCCGCACACGCTGCAGCTGGCCCTGGAGTACGCACAGGGTCTTGACGCACGAGTTTGGAGTTTCCCGATGGAGCGCAACCTCTGCCCTACCGGTGTTGCCCACGAAGGCCTCTCTGCATTAAAATCAGGAATGGCCCCTATTCCGGCCCTCGCCGAAACCATTCGCGTGCAGCGCGACCTCGCAATTGCCGAGTATGCTGGCGGAGGCCTTCACCTCTCGGGACTTTCGTGCGCCGAAAGCGTCGAGATGGTGCGCGCAGCGAAAGCTCGAGGTCTTGCCGTCTCAGCTGACGTCGCCATAGCAAACTTGGTCGGAACCGATTCCGACATCGAATCCTACGACACCGCCGTCAAGCTCATGCCTCCGTTGCGGAGCAGTATTGACCAGAGCGCTCTGTGGGAAGGGGTTCTTGATGGCACCATAGACCTGATTGTCAGCGACCACGACCCCATGGACCACGAACTCAAAAACTGCGAATGGGGCAGCGCGAGCTTTGGGGCCGCCACCATTGAGCAGTGCTTTTCTTGGTACTGTGCCGTGCGTTCAGACCGCGCCGCACTTGAGGCGTGGGTCGAAGCTGTGGCGCACCGTCCGCGAACGTTGTTCGGACTTGGTTCGGTGACGGTCAATATTGGGTGTCCTGCAGATTTCACGCTCTTTAACGTGGAGGGCCAGCAGTACGGATCTGCCTCACTTGGAGTCAATGTGCCATCGTGGCCCCGTCAAGGTGGTGCAGTGGGCACAGTGCTTGACACAGAAGTATCTGCCTGCTAAACCTTTAGCTTCAATCCGTCGTAGGCCAGCGCCATCCCCTTGGGGAGTTCGGCATTGACCTCGTGGTGGTGCCCCATATGGTGGCTAATGTGGGTGAAGTAGACATTCGGAACTTCGGTTTCGAGCGCAAATTCCACGGCCTCGTCAAGACTGAAGTGCGAAATATGCGGTGTTTTTCGAAGCGCATTCACCACAAGTACTTCTGCGCCTCGGATTTTTCTTCGTTCCTCTTTATCCATCCCTGAGACGTCGGTGAGGTATACGATGTCCCCAATGCGGTAGCCGAGCACCGGCCAGGATCCGTGCTCGCCGAGAATCGGAATCCACCGTTGGTCTCCAATGGTAAATTCTACGTTGGGTTCAATACGCCTGAGCTCAAATTCTGGGGCTCCCGGGTAGCGCTTTGCACTAAATGCATACGCAAACTGTTCACGCAACCTCTTCTCTACCCGATCAGTAGCCCAAAGTGGCATGGGCTCGTTTTGGGCAAAAATCAGAGGCCGCAAGTCGTCAAGGCCCGCAACATGATCCATGTGTTCGTGCGTCAAAACGACCGCATCAAGGCGGGCATGATCTGTGCGGAGCATTTGCTGCCGAAAATCCGGGCCGCAGTCAATGAGCACTTGAGTCGACGACGTGGCGATAAGGACGGACGCTCGAAGGCGTCGGTCTTTGGGGTCGAGTGAGGTGCACACCGAGCATTCGCACCCAATTATGGGAACGCCTTGGCTCGTGCCACTACCAAAAAATTCGAGCGAAACCGCGGGCATCAGGCCAAATGTACGCTACCTTTGGTGACATGGCTGACATGGTTTTAAGCGCCGCGCAGAAGGCGCTCCGCACCAACCTAAACCCCAATATTTACGGGTCATTTGCAGAAATTGGCGCAGGTCAAGAAACGGTGCGTCACTTTTTTCGGGCTGGCGGTGCTTCTGGCACGATTGCCAAGGCAATGAGCGCCTACGATAAGGAGTTTTCAGATGCCATTTACGGTCAGGAATCCGACGGCAGGTATGTGACTGAAACGCGTTTGCGCAAAATGCTGCACCACGAGTACGGCCTGCTGCACGAGCGCATTGATCGAGATCGCTCTCCCGACAAATGCTTTTTTGCGTTTTCGAATACCGTAGCCACTATCAATTTTGCCAAGACCTTTAAAGGCCATGGATGGTTAGGTATTCGCTACCAAACGCGACCGGACGGCGAAGCCAACGAGGTCATTGTGCACGTTCGTCTTCACGAAGACAATGCCAAGTACCAGCAAGAAACGATTGGCGCCATGGGCGTCAACTTGATATACGCCGCCTACAACTTGTACGACGAACCCAAGAAGTTCTTGATGAGTTTGTACGACGGCATCGAAAAGTCCGCCATCGAGATTGATTTAATCAACTTTTTAGGCCCTGACTTTGAGCACGTAGACAACCGTTTGATGTCGCTCCAGCTCATTAAAAATGGCTTTACCGATGCGGTCATTTTTGGACCAGAGGGCAAAAACCTGCTGCCCGCAGAGCTACTCTACAAAAAGAACATTTTGGCCATGCGCGGAAGCTTTCGTCCGGTGACCAAGGTGAACATGGACATGATCAAAAAGGGCTATAAAGAGTTCATCAAGTCCAATAAGGTTGAAAAAGAGAGCACCGTAGTGCTCTTTGAAATCACGCTCAACAACCTTCTGGCTGACGGAAACCTCGACGAGCAAGATTTCTTGGACCGCGCAGACATTTTGTGCAGCATTGGCCAAACCGTACTGATCTCTAACTACCAGGAGTACTACCGACTGGTGGACTACTTTGCGAGCTTTACCAAAAAGCGCATGGGCCTCATTATGGGCATTCCCTCGCTTCAAGAGATTTTTGAAGAGAAGTACTACGACCACCTTACGGGCGGAATTCTCGAGGCCATGGGCCGACTGTTCGCAAAGAGTTTGGTCATCTACGCCTACCCATTCAGAGGTGAAGGGAGCATTACCACGACTGATGACATTGTGGTTAATGACCTATTTAAAAATATTTACGACTACCTAAAGCAAGCGCGTAGAGTGCGCGACATTGAGAATTTCGACCCAGAGATTCTCAGTATTTGGAGCCGTGAAGTGCTTCGTAAAATCCGCAACGGAGAATCAGGATGGGAGTCCTGCCTTCCGACCTACGTGGATACCATCATTAAGGAGAAGGGCCTGTTTGGCTACCCAAAGGCGGAGGCGCTTCAGTCCTGAGTACTTCCCAAGCCTGATTTATACCGTTCTAGGCAGCGCTGCCGAGCCCATGCATGGTCTACGATGGGGCTCGGGTACGCTTCTGTTCCGTATTCCGGAACCCATTTATGGACGTACTCAAGTTTACGGTCGAACTTCTCGAGCTGGGACTGCGGATTGAATATTCGAAAGTACGGAGCAGCATCAGTGCCAGAGCCACTCGCCCACTGCCAACCACCGACGTTGCTCGCTTGGTCGTAGTCCAGTAGTTTTTGGGCAAAGTAGGCCTCTCCCCAGCGCCAGTCAAGGAGTAAGTGCTTGGTAAGGAAGCTCGCGACAACCATTCGGACCCGATTGTGCATGTAGCCGGTCGCGTTGAGTTGGCGCATTCCTGCGTCCACCATCGGGTAGCCCGTACGGCCTTCGCACCACGCAGCAAAGTGTTCTTCACTCGTTTCCCACTCGATTCGGTCGTAGGCCGGCTTTATGGCCCTTATGGGACTTTCGGGAAAGTGATAGAGGACCATTTGATAGAAATCCCTCCAAATTAACTCGTTGACAAAGGTTTCACTTGCTTCTTGACCGGCCCGAAGGAGTGCGCGCACACTAATGGTTCCGAATCGAAGGTGAAGACCCAGGCGCGTTGTACCCTGCTCGTCGGACGGAATGTCGCGACGTTGCGCGTACTGCACGAGGGTGACGTGCGACCAAGTCTTTGGCGGCATGGCGATGCTGCTTGGCACAAACCCCATAGACTCGAGTGACGGAACCTGATTTTGCGGTTCGGACTTGAGTACACCTTGAGCTAGAAGTCCTTCAGACGGGTAGCTCGAAATGCCATTAGCCTCGAGGGCTGCGCGCCAGCGACGGCTGTAGGGAGTAAATACGGTATAGGGCGTCCCGTCGGGCTTGACCACTTCGGACTTTTCAAAAATCACATGGTCCTTGGCCCCTTTGAACCAACGGCCGCCTTCTTGGTAGCACGCTGCAATGCGCGCATCGCGCTCACGGGCATAGGGCTCGTAGTCACGGTTGGCAAAGACCCCTTGAATTTCTGGGTGGTCCACAATCCACTGACGGTGAACATCTTCAGGAATTCCGTAGCCGCACCAAAGGTTTGCGCCCAATGCCTGAAGTTCGTCACGAAGCCGTTCGACCTCTCCGTGAATGAACTGCACACGTGCATCACTGCGGTCCTCGAGTCGGTCGAGAATACTTCGGTCAAAAATGAAGACAGGCTGAACAGGGATTCCGAGCTCAAGGGCGCGAAACAAGCCTGCATTATCTGAAAGGCGCAGGTCGCGTCGAAACCAAAAAAGCAGCATAGCTTAGCCTTTCATGGCCTGCAAGAACTCGGCACGGGTTGCGGGATCACGGAACTTTCCACCAAAATGACTGGTAGCGGTTGAGCTGTGTGCATCCTCTACCCCGCGCATTTTTACGCAGAGGTGTTCGGCGTCGACGTACACCGCTACATCCTCAGTGCGCAGCACGCGCTTGAGTTCGGCTGCAATCTGCTCAGTGAGTCGTTCTTGAACCTGCGGGCGCTTGGCAAAGTGCCGCACAATTCGGTTGAGTTTGGAGAGCCCGACCACTTCACCTGACGAAAAGTAGGCCACATGGCAGACCCCCAAAATGGGCACGAAGTGGTGTTCGCAGGTTGAATGCAGGGTGATGTTGCGCTCGAGCACCATCTCGTCGTAGTGGTAGCGGTTCTCGAATAGGGTGACCTCTGGTTTGTTGAGCGGATTCAGACCCGCAAATTGCTCGAGGACGTACATTTTTGCCACGCGACGCGGGGTATCCTTGAGTGAATCGTCGCTTCGGTCCAGTCCAAGGATGTCCATGATCTCGCCAAATTTCTCGGCGATGCGTTCGATTTTCTCAGAGTCCGGCTGAAGAAGATTTTCTTCAATGGTAGGAGTTGCAAGGTGGCGACCGTTGGCGGGCTTGATGCCGTTGTTGGTCGGAGTTCCGTGAAAAGATTTATTGTGCGCCATCGTATTCGACAAAGTTTCGTGGGGTTTCGTACAAGGTGATGTGCAGGTCTAAGTGCACGGGAAGGTGTGGCCGCAGCCACTCCCAAATTGCTACCGCGATGAATTCGGCCGAGGGAACCCGATCAAAGAACTCAGGAACCTCCTCATTGAGGTTGCGGTGGTCAAGGCGAGCTTCTACTTCGCGCTTAATGAGGCTCGAAAGGATTCCGAGGTCGTATACATAACCCGTAACCGGATCGATTGGCCCAGTTAGCTTGACGATAAGTTCGTAGTTGTGTCCGTGGTAGCGCGGATTGGAACAGGGCCCAAACTGCGCCTCATTTTGAGCGTCGGTCCAGGATTTTACATAGAGGCGATGTGCCGCATTGAAGTGCGCATGGCGACTTACGGATGCACGAAGTGGTTTGGTACTCATTGCGGAAGGTGGGTTTGGTACTCGCGAAAAATGATTTGGAACCAAGCCGTGAATCGCTCTGGATGCGCATCCATTTCTCGAGTCAAATCGGGCATTGAAATCCAGCGTACCGCTTCTACCTCTTCAGTGTTGAGCGAAACCGTTCCGTCGAAGCGACCGAGGACCACATGGTCAAGCTCGTGCTCTGTCAGGCCATTGTCAAACTCTGCACGATAAATAAAGTTAAAGGCGTCCTTGAGTTCGGTGATCTGTGAGGATTCAATACCAAGCTCTTCATAAAGGCGACGAGTTGCAGCCTCGAGGTTGGACTCCCCTTCTCGCTGGTGGCTGCAGCAGGAGTTCGTCCACAGTAGTGGCGAATGGTACTTGCCGGCCGCACGCTGCTGAAGCAAGGTTTCTCCGCGAGCATTGAATAAAAACACCGAAAACGCGCGGTGAAGCAGTCCGCGCTGGTGCGCCTCGAACTTCTCCATCCGCCCCACCGGCTGGTCAGCCGTATTGACGAGGATAACTGTTTCCATAGTGGACTATAATAAATTCAATGCATGGCGCACGAATGAGCTCGCAAAGAGACGGTATTTTTTACGGTTGCTGATGCGAATGCGTGACGAAAAAACTTCTGACGACGGAGTTCGCATGATTTTCTGAAAGAGGGCGTAGTAGTACATATAGGCGATGTAGACGCCAAAACGAGAACCCTTTGGGAGCTGAAGGATGCCCTCGTAGCCTTTTCTGAAGTCGCGTTCGATGTCGCGCTCGATTGCCATTTTGGCATCGTCGTCGAACTGTGCGAGGTCAACATTGGGAAAGTATGTACGGCCAAGTGACTGGAAATCCGCAGCCACATCCCGCAAAAAGTTGATTTTCTGAAATGCGGAACCAAGCTTCATCGCATAGGGCGTAAGCGCGTCGTACTGCAGTTGATCACCGTTGACAAACACCTTGAGGCACATGAGTCCAACCACTTCTGCGCTACCTAGAATGTACTGTTCGTATGCGGATTGGTCGTAGGTGCGGTCCTCGAGGTCCATTTCCATGGAGCGCAAGAAGGTGTTGATCAATCCTCGGTCGATCTGGTATGCGTTCACGACGTACTGAAAGGCGTGAAGGACCGGGTTGGTTGAAATTCCTTCGTCAATGGCGCGGTCGGTTTCGGCCCAAAACCGCTCGAGAAGGTCGCGCTGGTTCGTGCCGTGAAAGGTGTCCACGATTTCGTCAGCAACCCGAACGAATCCGTACACTGCATAAATGGGGTCGCGCAGAGGCTTCGACAATCCAAGGATCCCAAGCGAAAAGGACGTGGAATACGCCTTGGTAATTCCTTTGCTCGTGCGAAGTGAGGTTTTCGTGTAGAGGTCCATCATACTAAAGGATGTTCTTTGGTGATTTCGCGTGCTACTACTTCTCCTGAAATGATGCACGGAGGTACTCCCGGACCAGGAACTGTAAGTTGCCCAGCGTAGTACAAATTGTTCAGCTTGCCCTTAAGGCTCGGCTTGAGAATGGCGGTTTGGTCAAGGGTATTGGCCAATCCGTAGGCGTTGCCGCGGTGTGCATGGTACTCTTTCACGAAGTCACGGTAGGCAAAGCTGCGCTGAATCACAATGTGCTCGCGAATGTCCATACCAATTTGAGCCTTCATTCGTTCAGCGACCATGTCGAGGTATCGCTGGCGCGTGGCATCATCGTCCTCAAGACCGGTCGCCATAGGGATCAAGATAACCAATGCATCCTTGCCTTCAGGTGCGGCACTTGCGTCGGTTGCCGAAGCAATACTCAAGTAAAACAAAGGCTTTTCGGGCCAACGCGGATTGGTATAGATGGCGTCAGCATGGGTGTCAAAATCCGCATCAAAAAACAGGGTATGGTGCTCTAATCCAGTGAGCTTAGTGTCCAATCCCAAGTAGTACATGAACGCTGACGGAGCCATTTTGCGCTTCGCCCAATAGTTCGCGGTGTAGCGACGGAATTCCGGCTTGAGCAACTTTTGCTCGACGTGCGCGTAGTCTGCCGAAGCCACCACGACGTCTGCTGCGTGAAGCGTTGTGCCCACGTAGACACCTGAAATAGATTTACCCTCGTAGGCAAATCCGGTCACCTCTTGGTTGAAGTGAAAGCGAACACCTTGCTCTTGGGCGAGGCGGTAGAATCCTTGGACCACAGAATACATACCTCCGATGGGGTACCATGTGCCCTGAGCGAAGTCTGAATAGTTCATCAAACTGTAGAGCGCCGGAGTGTTGCTCGGGGTGGCCCCCAAAAAGAGTACGGGAAACTCAAGGAGTTGGCGAAGCTTGGGGTGACTTACTACTTTGGCGATGCTACTGCGAATACTTCGAAGCAGGTCCATGCGCAAGAGTCCGGTTAGAATGCGCACATCAGCAAATTCGAGCACGCTGCGTGAGGGCTTGCGCACTAAGTCGTCGATTCCGACGCGGTATTTGTATTCAGCATCCTTCAAAAACGCACGAAGTCGAACGGCAGATCCCGGCTCAAGTCGGTCAAACAAGGCTTCGATTTCGCTCATCTGAGCGGGAATCGGCATTGGGCCGTCTTCAAAATAAATACTGTACGACGGATCCAGACGACGCAGTTCGTAGTAGTCGCTGGACGTTTTGCCAAAATGGCCAAAAAACGTCTCAAAAACGTCGGGCATCCAGTAAAATGAAGGTCCTAAATCAAATGTGTAGCCCTCGTGGCTCCACTGGCGGCCCCGTCCCCCTGGGCCATCATGCATTTCAAGTACTTCAACCTCATAGCCCGCTTGGGCCAAATAAGCAGCACTCGACATTCCCGCAAAACCGGAACCAATTACAATTGCTTTCTTCTTCATTTAATCGTTGCCGCGGATTCCGCGAAGTTGGTCCATCATTTTGCGCCGTGCTAAGAAGATACGGCTTTTTACTGTTCCCAATGGAATGCCCATTTGGTCTGCGATCTCTTCATACTTGTATCCGTTAAAGTACATCATGAAGGCGTCCAGATAGGTACGCTCTACATTCTCGATGCGCTCGATGATGTTTGCCATTTCATACGGGCTGTCTGCCTCGTCTTCGCGGTTGGCCATCATGCCCCCAAGGACGTACTGGTTCTCGCTGTCGTCGGCATACGTGTTCTGGTTCTTTTTCTTACGGTAGTTGTTGATGAATGTATTTTTCAAAATGGTGTAGAGCCATCCGCGAAGATTCGTCCCCTCCTGGTACTTTGACTGGTTCTTGATGGCCTTGTAAAAGGTTTCTTGAACGAGGTCTTCAGCATCTTCAGAATGGCGCGTGAGCTTCATCGCTAAACCGCGCAAGAACTGTTCGTGCTGAAAAATTTGGGGGCCAAAGGACTCTGGGGGCATGTCTCTTTTGTTTAACAATTACAGCACTAAGTTAAACAAGAAATGTGCCGAACCAACGTTTTGTTTAAACTTTTAATTAAAAGCATAAACAACACCGCCCCTAATGAGGCTAAATACCTCAGAACGAAAGCGCTAACTCAGAGGTCAGCTGGTGACCGAGCGCAGCTAAATTGGGGAATGCTACCGTAAGGTGATCTGGAGACTTCCAATCTGATACAGCCAACCCGGTTACCCAGAGCGGAACTTCGCCCATAAACGATCGGGCATCTGACACATACTGATCAATGACCTCGCGTGCGGGCTGTGTCGTCCAAACGCTTACTACGAGTTTGAAGTGGTTCGCCTGCTTGAAGAGTACGGATAAGTGCTCCAAAGGCAGAGACTGGCCAAGAAAGACCACGGTTGTTCCACGCGCCTTAAGTAGGTAGTGAACGTAGAGAAGTCCGAGTTCATGCAGCTCGTCTTGAGGCAAGTACATAAGCACCGCCGGGCTTTTAACCGACATACGCTGGTCTGCAAGGCGATCCAGTGCCGCGTACATCTTTTGCTTAATGAGGTTGCTCGCAAAGTGCTCGTGCGCGACGCCAATGGCATCTGTCTGCCACATGTAGCCAATCTGGTGAATGAATCCGCCCACCAAGTGGGTGAAGGTATGCTCCTCACCTGCCTCGCGAATGCTGGTGTCGAGAATTTGCGAGAACGTCAGCTCGTCGAGGTCAATGCATGCCTGGATCAGGCGCGTGATTTGGGCCGTTTGGCTCCCGTGCTGCAAGGCTTCTTCAAGAACCTTTTGGCTGAGCTGTTCGCGCGATAAATCTGCAATTTTGCTGATGCGCCACCCTTTTTGAATGAGGACTGCTACGTTGAGCAAGGTTTTGAGGTCGTCGTCAGAGTACGTACGAATGTTGGTGTCGGTCCTTTTGGGCACGACAATTTCGTAGCGTTGCTCCCAAATACGGAGCGTGTGGGCCTTAATGCCCGTGAGGTGCTCCAAATCTTTGATGCTGTACGACGACTCCATAGTGGCTTTAACCCATAGATTTAAAAAAGGTTCGGTGCGGAACTCCCTACCTTTGCAGCCCGCAATTTAGCTTATATGTCGAATCTACACACGGAACTTCAACGCCGCAGAACCTTTGGAATTGTTTCGCACCCAGATGCGGGCAAAACGACACTTACTGAGAAACTGCTCCTTTTTGGCGGCGCCATCAATGAGGCCGGGGCCGTTAAGAGCAACAAAATCAAAAAGGGTGCTACGTCGGACTTCATGGAGATCGAGCGGCAGCGCGGAATTTCGGTAGCCACCTCGGTGATGGCGTTCGAGTATCAGGGGAAGCACATCAATATTCTCGATACGCCAGGTCACCAAGATTTTGCCGAAGACACCTACCGCACCCTAACTGCGGTAGACAGTGCCATTGTAGTTGTCGACGTGGCGAAAGGAGTTGAAGCCCAGACCGAAAAATTGGTGCACGTCTGCCGCATGCGCGCGACACCCATCATCGTGTTTATCAACAAATTGGACCGAGAGGGTCGCGATGCTTTTGATCTATTGGATGAAATTGAATCAAAGCTAGGCCTGCGCCTCTGCCCCCTTTCGTGGCCAATTGGAATGGGTTCGCAGTTTCAAGGCGTCTATGACGTGTGGTCCAAATCACTGTTGATCTACGACCAGGTCACCAAGCAAAAAGTTGCCGAAGGAGTCGCGTTTCGCGATTTAGAGAATCCTGAGCTCGTAGAGCGCATTGGCGCAAAGGCCGCCGAAACCCTGCGCGAAGAACTCGAATTAGTCGCGGGGGTGTACCCTGAATTTGATCACGAAGCCTACCTGCGCGGAGAACTGCAGCCGGTATTTTTTGGTTCCGCCCTCAACAACTTCGGGGTTCGCGAACTGCTCAATTGCTTCGCCGAAATTGCGCCGCACCCCCAGCCCAAAGCCGCTGAAGAGCGCGTAGTGCGCCCTGAAGAGGCGAAGTTTAGCGGTTTTGTATTCAAGATTCACGCAAATATTGATCCGAACCACCGCAGCCGGATCGCGTTTGTCAAGGTGGTCAGCGGAACCTTTGAACGGAACACCAACTACCTGCACGTTCGCGAGGGTAAGAACTTGAAATTCAGTTCGCCCATGACATTTTTGGCCAGCAAGCGCGAAGTAGTCGAAGAAGCCTACCCGGGGGATATCGTCGGCCTTCCCGACACCGGACTCTTTCGAATCGGGGATAGTCTGACGGGTGGAGAATCGCTGCACTTTAGCGGAATTCCGTCCTTTTCACCCGAACACTTTCGCTTCATCAATAATGCCGACCCATTGAAATCCAAGCAGTTGGCCAAAGGCGTAGACCAATTGATGGACGAGGGGGTCGCACAGCTGTTTACGCTCGTCGCCAACGGCCGAAAGGTCATCGGGACCGTGGGAGCACTGCAGTACGAAGTCATTCAGTACCGCCTTGAGCACGAGTACGGAGCGAAGTGTTCGTACGAGCCCTTTCCCGCCTACAAGGCATTGTGGGTCGAAGGCAAGGACGCGGGACAACTCGCAGAACTTGAACGCATGAAGGCCCGTCAGCTCGCCCACGACAAGTTCGGACGGTTGGTGTTTTTGGCCGACTCTCAGTTTGGTCTCCACATGACACAAGAAAAGTTTGACCGCATCGTATTTCACGAAAAGAGCGAATTCTAAACCACTAAAAAAGCCCGCCGAAGCGGGCTTTTGTGTTCAGAATGGCTCGAATACTATTCGGCCCCTTTCATGTAGGTGTCAAGTACCTCTTGGCTGACTCCAGTGTTGCTGAATCCGCCGTCGTTGTAGAGGTTTTGCATGGTTACACGGCGGCTCATGTCGCTGAACATCACCACACATAAGTTGGCGCAGTCCTCAGCCGTTGCATTGCCCAAGGGACTCATTTTGTCGGCGAAGCTCAAGAATGCATTAAATCCTTTTACGCCGCTGCCCGCCGTTGTGGGCGTGGGAGACTGGCTAATGGTATTGATACGCACGTGGTTGCGGATTCCGTAGTGGTATCCGAAGCTGCGCGCTACGGACTCCAAGTAGGCTTTGTTTTCGGCCATATCGTTGTAGTCTGGAAACGTACGCTGGGCAGCAATGTAGCTCAATGCCAGCACGCTACCCCAGTCGCTCAGGGCGTCCATTTGGTAGGCCGTCTGAAGCACTTTGTGGAAGCTAACCGCGGATACATCCCAGCCCTTGGTCAAAAAGTCGTAGTTGAGGTCAGTGTAGGGACGGCTCTTGCGGACGTTGACAGACATTCCAATGCTGTGCAGGATAAAGTCGATTTTGCCACCGAAGTGGTCCATCGCACCTTGAATTAAGTGTTGAAGTTCCTCAAGGCTCGTGGCGTCGGCACCAATGACGGGCGCGCCTGTCTTTTCAGCAAGTGCATTGATTTCGCCCATGCGCATGGCCATGGGGGCATTCGTAAGCACAAGTTGAGCGCCCTGTGCGTGGCACTGTTCGGCGACCTTCCACGCAATGGAATCGCTGTTGAGGGCACCGAAGATGATGCCCTTTTTTCCGGCAAGTAGATTGTTCATGCCGCAAATATCGTGAAAATCACTCGGCTGCAGCCATCAATGCCTCGGCTTGCGCCATTGCTAAGGCACTGAGGTCACCGTCTGAAAGCAAGCGAGCTACTTCGGGCGCTCGATCGCTGTCGCTTAAGGTCTTAAGTTGAGTAAGCGCGCGGTCGCCATCAACCACTTTCTCAACTACCCAATGCTGGGCACCCAAAGCAGCGACTTGCGGCAAGTGCGTGATGGCGATAATTTGGGCATTTTGGCTCATGCCTCGCAGCATGTGCGCCATCTTGCTGGCAGTCGCTCCTGAAACCCCGGTGTCAATCTCATCAAAAAGCACAGTCGACAATCCTTTGCGCTCGGCCAAGTAGCGCTTGAGCACAAGCATGAGTCGACTTCGCTCGCCTCCTGAAGCAACCTTAGAGAGTTCCTGAAGTTCCTGTCCGGGATTCGCGCTGAATTCGAGCGTGTAGGAATAGGTTCCCAACGAACTTGGAGCAGAACGCCGTACTGCCCGAACCGCAATTCGGGTTTGGGACATCGCCAAGTCGGCCAAACCGCCGGTCACTGCCGCGACCATTGCGGGTTCGGCCCCCATGAGAAGCTGGTTCCACTCCTCTCCGGCAGAAGACACCTTGAGGGATGATTCCCGGACCTCTGCCCTCGCCCGCTCAAGTTCTTCGGCGCCTTCAGCCCAAACCTTGAGCCGTCGCTCAAGCGTTTCCCAGTGCGCTATGAGTGCGCTTTCGTCGGGACACTGATGCTTGCGCTGCATCCGGTCAATGGCCGAAAGGCGTTCTTCAACACTATTGAGCTCTCCTGGATTGGCATCCAATTGATCCACAAGATCTTGCCAATGGCCCCGAAGGTCGCGTACGAGCTCTTCAAGGGTATATCCCAAACTCGTGAGCTGGTCGTTGGACAGACCCAATCGCTCCGCTCGCTCGCCGAGCTTGCGAAGTTGGCCTGCCAGCGATTCAAGGCCAAGCTCTTCGCGATCGACCGCTGCAAGGGCCTCTGCGCTGAGTTCCTGTAGTTCATGTTGGTTACTGAGTAGCTTGAGTTGCTCGCGTAGTTTGGCTTCTTCACCGAGTTTAAGGTCAAGGGTGCGCAGCTCTTCGACCACAAATTTGAGGTATTCCGGATCCTGAACAGCACCGAGTTGCGCCTCGAGGTTCGACAGATGTTCCTCGGACTGGCGGAGCTGTGCAAAGCAGGACTGGTAGTGCGCCTTCGCGGCCTGATGTCCTTCGGCAAACGCTTCAAGAAGCAGGACAATTCCTTCGTTCCGAGCCCATAATCCCTCGTCCCGCTGGCTGTGAATGTCAACCAAAGAACTTGAAACCCTGCGCAGTTCATCGAGACGGACCGGAGAATCATTGATGAACGCGCGGCTTCGCCCGCCCGGATGCACTTCACGCCGCAGCACTAACGTGGCATCTTCACCTTCGCTCCACCAATCCCAATCGGAGGACCCTAGATCCAACTGACGGTCATTGGGCATGCGGAATTCCGCCTCGACGACGCTTTTGTGACCTGGTTGACCCACCGACGCAAACTCGGCCCGGCCACCTAACGCAAGCTGAAGCGCGCCCAAAAAAATGGACTTACCCGCCCCTGTTTCGCCCGTAAGCACGGTAAAACCGGGCTTGACAGACAACTCAAGGTGGTCAATCAGCGCAAATCGTTCGATGTGCAGTCGGCAAAGCATGGCGCAAACCTAGGGGTTCTTAGCGGGATTTACCCATCGCTAAATACTTACTTGCGTTTGAAGGATCCATTACTTGAAGGGCATCCGAAACGTCCTGTAGGCCAACGGCTGGTCCGCCAGAAAAAACCTGCTGAATTTCAACCGATTTGCTATCAAAAAACCAACGAAGCAGAAAAATATTTGGCTGGCGCGTGTGAATTGGCCGGAGTGCCAGTAACGCATTGGCCACGGACTGCTTGGCTTGCTGCTGGGTTTCGAGTTTGGACAGCCGGTCGAGGCCGTCGCGGTGGTAGCGGTACCAGGCCTCCAAAAAGGCTTCGTTGGCGGGGTTCAGCAAATCTTCGATGATCCAAAATCGGTTCCGCGTTGAGGTGAATCGATCCCAACCTCCGCCAGCCCCCGAAGCCTGAGCCATCTGGGCGATTTGCAGCGCGGTTTGCAGGTGCGCCCGGGCTTGGGGATCAAACGAGGCGTCGTCCAACCCCAGTCCGAGGTAGGCATAAAAACCGACAATTGAGGCCAAATCTTGAAACTGGTTGGGCTGAAAGTCGACGATTTCATTGGGCCGGTAGCGAAAGCGCACCTCGGGATCTTGGTACGAAATCGTGGTTGAGTTGTAGTCGCTGCCGTAGACGGGACGCGCAAACGAAACCTGAAGGTTGCCCGACATCAGCCCGGAACTTTGGTCGTAGTCGCGAATCGTGAACACGAGGGAGCCGCGAATCCGCTCACCCTCCTCCCACGTGTCGTCGGTCCACACGCGGTTATTGATCAAGTCCCTAACAACCTGCTCTAGCTGAATAAATACTTGTCGGTCATTAGTTTGAACCTCTGGAGCTTGAACCTTTACTTCAAGAAAAAATTCTTGGGCAGGCAGCAGAACGGACGCACACAGTGCAGTGATGAGGACAGCGAATTTCACGACTTGAAGTTACGCGCTGGGAGCGTTGCGCTCAACCCAGTCAAGGATTCGTCGGGCCGCGGCCACTTTGGACTCAAGCGGCCCCTCTTCTATGCCGTGTGACGTCACCAAACTAATTTGGTTGGTGTCGGAATCCATTCCCGTCTCAGCCGTCGCGTAGTTGAGCACAATGGCATCTGCGCCCTTTCGCAGCAATTTGCCGCGTGCGGAATCCACACCATTTTCAGTTTCGAGTGCAAATCCGATAAGGATTTGTTCGGGGCGACGTCGTGCGCCAAGCGACTCAAGGATGTCGAGCGTTGGAACCAAATTGATTCCGCCAGCAAGCTCGCCTTTGGGGCTCTTGGACGCACGGAAGTTAGCCGGCGTGAAGTCAGCTACGGCAGCGGCGGCAATGATTACATCAGCCCCTTTAAGGGCATTGAGCGCCGCGTCGTGCATTTCAGCTGCGGAACGCACCGACGTTATGTGCACTCGTTCGGACCAGGGTTGATCTGCGCGTCGAAGGGGTCCGCGGATCCAGCGCACACTCCCACCGCGGAGTTCGACTTCTGCAGCCAATGCCTCGCCCATTTTGCCGCTCGAGCCGTTACTGATAAAGCGAACGGGGTCGATGGATTCTTCGGTAGGGCCAGACGTTAGTAGAAGCGTCCTACCGGACCAGAAGGGCCGGGCTCCAAAATGAAGCTCGAGCGCGCGGCACATAAATTCGGGTTCAGACATGCGTCCCGCTCCGCTCAAGCCCGAAGCAAGCTCTCCCTCAGGTGAAGGCCAAACACTGTGGCCCATTGCACGCAGTACGTCAAGATTCGCACCGGTTGCCCCGTACGCATACATGTCCAAATCCATAGCCGGAGCCCAAAACACTGGGCATTTTGCCGAAAGTACTAGGGATAGCACAAGGTTGTCGCACAAGCCGTGGGCCGCTTTGGCAATCGTATTGCTGGTTGCGGGCGCTACCACAAGTGCTTCGGCCCATTCGGCCATGTGAACGTGGTTGTTCCATGATGATCGGCCAGGAGCCTGAAGGACCAGGTGGCGCTCTACCGGGGAGCCGCTGAGTGCGGCCAGCGTGAGCGGCGCAACAAATTCTTCGGCGGCCGGAGTCATCGCCACGCGAACCTCGGCACCAGACTGGCGCAGAAGGCGAACCAAGAACGGAATTTTGTACGCGGCAATGCCGCCGCTTACGGCAAGCAGGATGCGTCGACCCTGCAAACCCATCGCCTTAAGACTTGGTCGTTTCGGTCTCGGGGTAGCGGTAGAACACCTTGCCGTCGAGCCACTCGTGAACCGCCATAGCATGGGGCTTTGGAAGCGCTTCGTACTGGCGCGACATCTCAATCTGCTCTTTGTTTTCGAACACCTCTTCGAGGCTATCTGTCACCACTTCAAAGTCTTCAAGCTTCTCGTTGATCTCTGCACGGAGCGTTTCGTTGATCTGCTCTGCACGGCGTGAAATCACGGCAATCGCTTCGTAGATGTTGCCCGTTGAGGCGTCAAGCTCATTGAAGTCCAACGTTTTGGTCGTCTTCGAGGCAGCGAGGTGGGCTTTATCCATGGTTCTGTGTGAAAAAAAGTTGCAATTGGGAGGGCAAAAGTACGACTATTTTTTGGTACCGTGAGCTACCCTGCGTGCGAATGACGCAACCTGTGCGGCATGAGGGCCATCGGGATAGGCCGTGAGGTATTCCTTCACGTAGGTATCTGCGTCGCGGAATCGCTCGGCTTTTTTGGCTTCAATCGAGTTCTCAGCGTACTTCACCGCAGATTCAATGCGGTAGTACATCGCCTCTTCGCGGCGCGGACTGTCGGGATATTCGCTCAGCATTACGTTGAACGACACAACTGAACTCGCAAACTGGTTGCGGTGGTGGTAGCCCTTGGCAATCAGGTAGCTCTTCTCTTCAAGGCGCTCGCGAAGCTCGTCCATGTGGCCGTTGGCCTTTGCGAGGAATGGCGAGCTGGGGTGCGTGTTGATAAAGAGCTGAAGCTCGTCCATAGCCTGGTAGGTATAGGCCGGATCTAAGGTCTTAGAAGGCGCCTCGAGGTAGGCACAGTATGCTGAAAGGTAGGCGGCTTCTTCGGCAAAGGCATCCGCAGGAAACGTTTGCGCGAAACGCTTAAAATGATAGGACGCAAGCAAGTAGTCGCGCTGTCCGTAGAGGGTCTTCGCGAAGTAGCGGTATACATCTTGGGCTTTAGTGGTTCCGCGGTACGACGCCATTAGTTCGTCAAAAAGCGGGTACGCCTTGCTGTAGTTGCCTTGGTCGTAGTACTGAATGGCCCGCTCAAGCTTGTAGGCAGGATCGGTGCTTTTGAGGACTTTATTGTAGTCGCCGCACGAGCTCAGGGCTACAACGGCAGCCATTAGGATCCAGTTCTTCATAATTCGTGCTGCTGCAATTCGCGTACCGATTGGGCCAAGGTCGCATCGAGTTGGGGTGAAACGGGCCACAACGGCAGGCGAAGTGCGGGGTGAATGATTCCAAGGTGCGCTAGAGCGGATTTGATTCCGCCCGGATTTCCCTCGGCAAAAAGTTGCTGGGTAAAGCGAAGCATCGCATAGTGACCCACGCACGCGGCTTCCATGCGACCAGCCCGAGCGTCGCGAACCATTTGGCTAAACGTTTTGGGAAACGCTTGCCCGCTCACCGAAATCACCCCGTGGGCACCCGAGGCCACTAACGGAAGGGTCAAGTTGTCGTCGCCACTGAGCACATCAAATCCTTGGGGAGCGCCGTGAATGATGGTCATGGCCTGCTCGATGTTGCCACTCGCCTCTTTAATGGCAACCGCGTGCGGAACCTCGTGCGCAATGCGAAGGGTTGTTTCGGCCGCCATGTTTGAGCCGGTTCGACCCGGGACATTGTACAGAATAATCGGCAAATCTGTCGCGGCTGCGACGTGGGTAAAGTGGCGGTAAATGCCCTCTTGGGTCGGCTTGTTGTAGTACGGCGAAACGCTTAAAACGCCTGAAATACCCGAGTGGAGTCCCGCCTTGAGCTCGGCGGCCACCTTGGCGGAATCGTTACCCCCTACCCCTTGGACTACGGGCACACGTCCGGCGGCGGCATCACAAATGGCCGCAACGACGCGCTGCTTCTCGTCGGAGGTCAGCGTAGCAGTTTCGGCAGTGGTTCCGAGGGCTACCAAAAACTCAACTCCGCCATCGATGCAGTGGTTGACGAGCTTCACCAGTGCGGCGTAGTCGACTTCGTGCTGGGCATTAAAAGGGGTCACCAGGGCAATGCCGGTGCCGCGAAACGGGTTCACGCGTGCGTTCATCGGGGCGGAATTTTAGCGAGCCATGCGCTCAAGGCACGAAAGTAGTCCATAGGAAGGCGGTCTGCGCTGTGGTAGCGTACATCGTAAAAGTCATTGGCGCCGGTAAGGCTGACGCGAAGACCCGCTGGGGTTCGCGCCACCAGGTGGTCAATCGGGCTGTCGGGACTGCGGTGCAGGGCTACGACAAGGTCAAATTCCGACTGCATGAATTCAAGTGCGTTGCCACCTTGAACGGATCCGTTCCACGCAAAATCATCTGTAAAAATCAGCTGTCGCCCTGAATACAGAGCATTTTTAGGGCGCATCTCACCGGTCCAACCAATGAGGGCAACCGAGCGCTGCTGGGCCTGAAGTGCAGCGACTACTTGGCGCAACGAATCGAGGTAGCCTTCTTCGGCGCGGGAATCAAAGATGATCCCGATGCGCCGCGCGCGTTCCCACCCGGGCCACGCCAAGCTTGTTGGGCGCTCGTCGGCAGCCTTCTTCCATGCCCGCTGCTGGAGCGGCTTTGCTAGTTTGTAGAGCCAATCCATGCTCGAAATTCTTCTTCGGTTAACCAGGTAACACCCAGTGATTCTGCTTTGGCGCGCTTGCTCGGGCCTACGCCCTCACCGGCCAATAAATAGTTGGTTTTGCTGCTTACGCTGCTTGCCACGCGTCCGCCGTGCTGCTCGATGGCGTCTTTGATTCCGTCGCGGCTGAAGTGGGTAAAGACTCCGCTCACCACAAACGACTTGCCCTGAAGCACGTCAGAGGCGTCCGAAGCTGGAGTTGCACGCTCGAAGCAAAGTCCGTGCTCAGCTAGTCGGCGAAGCTCTTCTTGGTTATCTGGATCGGCAAACCACGACTTTATACTTTCAGCAATTTGCGGCCCCACATCGGGTACGTTCAGCAAGTCCTCATTTGACGCACCCGCGAGCGATTCAATGCGGTCAAAGGCCTTGGCGAGTTTCTTGGCAACGGTTTCGCCCACGTGGCGGATTCCGAGGGCAAAGAGCACCCGCTCGTACGGCACGTTCGTGCTCGCGTCGAGGCTTGCAAGGGCATTGGCCACCGACTTTTCTTTAAACTTATCGAGGCGGCTCCAGCCCTCAGGCCCCAAATCGTACAGGTCGGCAGGGGTATGAACCCAACCCAGGTCGACGAGGCGGTCCACGGTTTCGGTCCCGATTCCGTCGATGTCCATGGCGCGCCGGTGAATGAAGTGCTCGATCCGGCCTTTGATTTGGGGCGGACAGCTCGCGCGGTTCGGGCAGAAGTGCTGGGCCTCACCTTCGCGGCGTTCGAGCTCGGTTCCGCAATCAGGACAGTGCGTGGCAAACGACACGCGCAGCGCCGAATCAGGACGGCGGCTCAGGTCTACGGCAGTGATTTTGGGTATGATTTCACCGCCTTTTTCGACCCAGACCCAGTCGCCAAAGTGAAGGTCGAGCTTCGCAATTTGGTCGGCGTTGTGCACGGAGGCGCGCTGGACCTGGGTTCCGCTAATCCACACGGGGTCGAGGACAGCCACCGGGGTAACTGCTCCGGTGCGGCCCACTTGGTACACCACCTCCCGAAGCGGAGTGCAGGCTTGCTCAGCGTTGAACTTGTAGGCCATGGCCCAGCGCGGCGATTTTGCAGTCATTCCCATGCGCTGCTGCTGGTCGACGCGGTCGACCTTGATGACCACGCCATCTGTAGCCACGGGTAGGTGCTGGCGTTCGGAATCCCAGTAGGTCAAGTAGTCCTTGAGCGCTGCAGCTGACCGGCACAGCAGCGACCACCGCGAGGCCCGAGGCGCCACGGGGAACCCCCATTCTGCCAGGGCGTCCATGGCTTCAGAATGGGCCGCAAAGGGTTGTTCGTCGCTGTAGGCACCGTAGGCAAACATGCTCAGACGGCGCTGTGCAACTTCGCTGGAATCCTGCATTTTGAGGGTTCCAGATGCCGCATTCCGCGGGTTGGCAAACTCGTCCAGACCCTCTGCACTGCGGCGCGCATTCAGGGCTTCAAAGTCGCTGTGGAGAAAGACGATCTCGCCACGCACCTCAAGGTCACGTGGGGCAGAATCAGGGAGCACCAAGGGGATGCCCTGAATTGTGCGCACATTGGCAACGACATCGTCCCCTTGAACGCCGTCGCCTCGGGTAAGGGCGCGCGTCAAGGATCCGCCCTCGTACCACAGTGAAATGGCCACGCCGTCAAATTTGAGCTCAGCGCTCCATGCTAACTCGGTGGTGGCTGCCAAGTCGTGTGCGCGCTGCACGAACTCGTCGAGCTCGTCAAAACTGTAGGTGTTTGCGAGGCTAAGCATTGGCCGACGGTGGGCCACTTGCTCAAAATTTTTGATGAGTCCGCCACCGACCCGCTGGGTGGGACTGTTGGGGTCAACGTACTCAGGATGCGCGGACTCGAGAACCTGAAGCTCGCGCAAGAGCCGGTCAAATTCGGCATCAGAAATGCTCGGCTGATCCGCAACATAGTAGCGCCTGTTGTGCTCGTGCAGTTCGCGGCGGAGCTGATCAATTCGTTCGAACGGAGTCATGCCTTCAAAGGTAGGGTTTGGGTTCCGGCTTTGTGCCCCAGACCCAACGTGGCGCACCAAATTGATCGCGAAGCAGTTCGACCGTCCAACCTCGGGTTTGCGCAAGTTCTGCAGTCGCTTGAGCGTGCGACGAGTGGCATTCCAAGCCCAGTTGCTTTGCTCCTGCGCGATCAGCCCAAAGCAGCACCCTTCGGTAGAAAAAGAGGATGTCTTCGTCGGGAGCATACAGTGCGAGTGCAGGCTCAAACTCTGCCACTTCAGGCTCGAGTTGCTCGCCCACGCCCACGTACGGCGGGTTGCTCAAAACCAGATCTGCAGTGAGTCCCACGGGTGGGTTCTCGTTCAGGTCACCAAGCATCCATTCGGCACTGATTTCGAGCTCAGCCGCGTTGCGGCGTGCCACCTCAAGGGCCTCGGAACTCACATCAAGCCCGATTACGTGTAGGTCAGCCCGTCTCTTCTTGAGCGCGAGCGGTATGCAGCCACTACCTGTCCCCAAGTCGAGGACGCTACTGCCACGCGGCGCGCGTTCGGCGGCGAGCTGAACGAGTTCTTCGGTTTCGGGCCGCGGAATGAGTACCGCAGGGCTCACGTGGATGCTGAGACCGTCAAAATGCTCAAATCCAAGGATGTACTGAATGGGTTTGGAAGTGCGGAGGTCTTCAGTATCGAGACTCCAGCGCTCAAGTACGTGCGCAGCGGCGGGCAGATTGCCATCCAGCGCAATCATTCCGGCGGAACGCTGCGCGTGGAATTCAACCCAGCGACGCCAGTGGGCGCGGGCTTCTTCGGCCGCGAAGCGGTTCCGCGCCTCGAGAAATGCATGCTGAAGTTCGCGCCAGGTCACAGCCCAAAGGTAGCGCAGTACCTTCGCGAGGTGAAGCACCACAGGGACGAGACCTTCATGCGCCGTGCGCTCGACTTAGCCGTTCAGGCCGAGGGCTTTACGCACCCCAATCCGCTCGTTGGAGCCGTGCTCGTGCACGACGGCACGGTGATTGGCGAAGGCTACCACCACCGAGCCGGTGAAGCACATGCAGAGGTAATGGCGCTGCGTTCGGTTTCACCTGAGAATGCCCACCTCGTGCCGCGCGCTACCATGTACGTAACGCTCGAGCCCTGCAGCCATACTGGGCGCACTGGCCCCTGCAGTCTAGCCTTGGTGGAAGCTGGTGTGCAGCGAATCGTTGTCGCTCACGAGGACCCCAACCCGTTGGTTTCTGGCCGCGGAATCGAGATGCTACGCCAGGCTGGGCGCCTCGTAGACCTTGGAATTTTGCGCGAAGAAGCCGAGGTCCAAAACCGCCGTTTTTTCACGTCAATGCGCGAAGGTCGCCCGTACATTACGCTCAAATGGGCTCAGGACTCCACCGGAGCCGTGGACGGACCGCGCAGCGCAGCACACCCCGGTCCTTGGGCTATTTCTGGGGCTGAAGCTCAAGTATGGACCCACCGACTGCGCCAAGTGTGCGGGGCCATCCTTGTGGGGTTCGGAACCTGGAAGGCCGACCACCCCAAAGGAAGCGTTCGCGCAGTCGCCGGAGCGTCGATGGACCGATTTGTGTGGGCCGCACGCAGGCTTTCGGACCGCGACCGCATTGAGATTGAGGCCTCAGGCTGGGATATTTGGGAACCTCAAATTGGGGAATCCGCCGACGACGCCTTGCTTCGCCATCTTTCAGGATCTGGCCTTCGGGGACTCCTGGTTGAAGGCGGCCCCCAAACGACCATGACCTTTGCGCGTCTCATGATGTGGGACGAAGCATTTAAATTGGTTTCACCCGAGCTGGTACCGGTAGGTGGGGCCAAAGCGCCGAGCCTGCGCGCGGATTGGCAGCACGTTGCACAGTGGGGGCTCGACGAACTGCAGCACTGCGAGCGCGTTACCTTTATATGATGCGCACTGCCCTTTTACTTATTGCGATTGCTGCCTCAGTAGCCCAGGCTCAGGAACTGCAGCACAAGGTGGTTCACGGAGCCACTGAACTGCCCGAGGGCGCCGAATGGATTGAGACGGCGGTCCGTTCAACACCGTGGCGGACCTACCGCCGCTACACGGGCTTTTGGGATGGAATTGAAATCGAGGGCGCCGACGCCGTGGTGGCCGTTCGACCCGACGGAAGCCTAGACTACCGCATTGTACCCGTGCTTCCAGAGGTAGTCCCCGGGGCGCATCCTTTGACGCAGGCTGAAGTACCCGTGTGGCTGATCCAGGACGGGCAATGGATTGCTGCAGAACGCCGTGAGGTCTACCGCCCCCATCCGCTGTACCGCATGCGTTTTTGGCACGATGCCTCAGGCCGAATCATCGATTCGTTGGACGTGATTCGAAGGTTGGATACGGCCGTGTCCGCATACGTCTTTGCACCAGACCCCCTTTCGGTCGCCAATGTGCCCTACGGAGGCATTTATGTGGACGCGAACGACGGAAACACATCGGTACTCGACTCACTGCGCACCGAGGCTTCCGTTCAACTTACCTGGAACGGAACCGGTTTTACCCTCGCCAATTCTGCAGCTGTGATTCAGGAATTTGATCCGCCCAGTGTCGCCGTTCCGGTGCTGCCCGGTCCAGATGCCAAGTTTAGCCGTTCCGATTCCGAATTTGAAATGATTAACGTGCTGTACCACATTTATGAATGGAAGCAGCGCATGGCCAGTTTGGGGTACGGCGGAATGGTGAACTACGCGATTCCCGTGGACGTCAATGCCTACGGCGGCGCAGACCAAAGCGCGTTTGACTTCGGAACCACTCCTCCCCGACTCTACTTTGGCGAAGGGGGTGTAGACGATGCCGAAGATGCGGACGTGATTGTGCACGAGTACGGGCACGCCATGGCATACGGAGCTGCTCCAGGCACCAACATCGGAATCCAGCGTCAAGCCCTCGAAGAGGCAATTTGCGACTACTGGGCGGTGTCGTGGTCGCGAATCCAGAGCCCCTACCGCTGGCCACTGGTGTTCACATGGGATGGCCACAACGAGTTTTGGTCTGGCCGATCCGCGGTCAACAACCAGCAAAAAATGTATCCGGGATTGTCGTTTACCGGGCCCTACAGCCACACTTCGGTCATGGTCGATGCCCTTGTACGCGGACGCCAGCGCGTGGGCGCCACCGTAATGGACGGCCTCGTAATGGAGGCGCTGTACAGCTTGACCTCGTCCACCACGTTCAGGCAGTTTGCGGAGGCGGTGCTTCGGGCAGACACTTTGAAGTACGGCGGAGTGCATTCTGAAGGCCTGCACACGGACTTCGCCGCATGGCAAATTTTAACTCCCGGCATGTCAGTGGACGAGCCCGAAGTGCACGTGCGCGGAACTATAGTACTTCGCCCAGGTCAGTGGTCCGCACAGCTTCGTGAGCGCGTACACGCCGTGGACGCTTCTGGACGCCAATGGATTCTTGCGAACGGCTCCGAACTTCCGCCGGCCGGATGGTACTGGACGGACGAGGTTCGGATTCTCGTTATTCCGTAAAAAACGGGGTAAGCGCGTCAAGGAATTCACGCGATGGGGCCACAGGCCGACCTGTCTCGGTCGAAGCAAAGACCAACGTGGTTTCGGCCTCGGTGCAAAGTTCACCCGCCTCGTCGTGGATTTGGTAGCGAAAGAACAGACGGCTCCCTTCAGGAAGCTTGGGAATTTCAGTAGTCACTGCAAACAAGCTGTCGTACCGCAGTGGTCGCCGGTAGCGAATGGTCACGTCGCGAACGGGAAGCATGATTCCGCTGGCCTCCATAGCTGAATAGCTGACCCCAATACTCCTTAGGGCCTCAACACGAGCCACTTCGAAATAGGTTGAGTAGGTCCCGTAGTAGGCATAGCCCATCTGGTCGGTCTCGGCATAGCGAACTCGCATTTTATATGTTGTAACAAACATTATTTAAGTGTATTTATTATTGATTATCAATTACTTATAAAATATTTTCAAGCGCTTAGCACGTCTCAAAAAAAATTATGCAACGGCAAAACTTTTTTAAAATCAATAGGTGAACGATTTTTTTTCAACAGAATTAATTGACAATTTCGTGGTCCGAAAAAAGGGGTGCTACCCGGCCACACAAAAGCCTTCACCCACTCCTCTATCGGCACCTCAAATTACTAACCTAAACGCAACGATGGAGCGCACCGCTGAAGCCGTCTGGAGAAACTGTCTTTCGTATGTCCAGGACAATATTAGTCCTCAGGCCTACAAGACTTGGTTTTTGCCGATTCGGCCTGTGAAGCTCCAAGGTAAGGTTATTACCCTGCAGGTTCCGTCAAAGTTCGTGTACGAGTGGCTTGAAGCCCACTACGTGAAGCTCCTGAAGTCCGCCATCACGAAAGAGATGGGTAGTGATGCGCGTTTGGTTTACTCGATCGTCATGGACCAGGAGTCCGCTCACCTGGGCACGTCCAACATGGACATTCCCTCGGCCAACCGCGGTCCGATTGAAAACCCTCAAGTTTCGCTCCCAGCGCGCATCGGTGACGACGGCATCCGCAATCCGTTTGTGATTCCAGGTCTGAAAAAGGTGCACATTGAGTCGCAGTTGAATCCGAACTATAGTTTTGAGAACTTTATTGAGGGTGACTGCAACCGCTTGGCGCGCAGCGCGGGCTACGCGGTAGCTCAAAAGCCCGGCGGAACGTCGTTCAATCCTCTTCTGCTCTACGGAAGCAACGGTTTGGGAAAGACCCACCTTGCACATGCCATCGGCATCGAAATCAAAGACCGATTCCCAGAAAAGACCGTGCTCTACGTGTCTGCTGAGCGCTTTACCCAGCAGTTCATCGATTCAATTCGAAACAATACGAAGAACGACTTTGTCCACTTCTACCAGCTCATCGATGTGCTGATTATGGACGACGTGCACTCGTTTGGCGGCAAAGAGAAGACGCAAGACGTGTTTTTTGAGATCTTCAACCACCTTCACCAGCAGGGCAAGCAAATTATCTTGACCTCAGACCGCGCTCCAGTGGACCTTCAGGGCATGGAGCAGCGCCTGCTCTCTCGGTTTAAGTGGGGCCTGTCTGCAGACCTGCAGCGTCCCGACCTCGAAACCCGCATGGCCATCTTGCGCCAAAAACTCTATGCCGACGGGATTGAGATGCCCGACGACGTCATTGAGTACCTCGCCTATTCGATCACGAACAATGTGCGCGAGCTCGAGGGTGCATTGATTTCGCTTTTGGCTCAGTCGTCACTCAACCGCAAGAAGATCACGGTCGAGCTCGCAAAGTCGATGATCGACAAGTTTGTCAAGAACACGACCCGCGAGGTTTCAATTGATTTCATTCAAAAGGTAGTCTGCGACTACTTTGACATGCCAGTAGAGCTGCTGCGCAGCAAGACCCGCAAGCGCGAAATCGTACAGGCCCGCCAATTGACCATGTACTTCGCCAAGCAATTGACTAAGAATTCGTTAGCTTCAATTGGTTCGCAAATTGGCAACAAGGACCACGCAACTGTGCTTCATGCGTGCAGGACTGTTTCAAATTTGACAGAGACGGACAAGCGGTTCCGCACCTACGTGGACGACATTCGCAAGAAGCTCACCTTGGCGTAATGAAGCCGCGCCGGGTTCTCATGGTGTGCCTGGGCAACATTTGCCGCTCACCTGTGGCTCAGGCGTGCATGGAATCGGCTGTTTTAGAACGATTTGGCCCCGATCACGGTTGGATTGTGGACAGCGCGGGGACCTCAGACCAGCACCGCGGTGAGCGCCCTGACCCTCGGTCAATGGCTTCAGCGCGGCGGCACGGTTTGGATATCGCATCCCAGTGCTCGCGACCGATTGCGCGTGAAGACTTTGAACACTTTGACCATATTTTAGTAATGGATCGGTCGAACCTCGCCAATGTGCGGGCACTAAGCCCGGATCCCAAGGTTTCTTTGGTGCTCGACGCCAGTTTTCCTGGCGAGCAGCGCGAAGTTCCCGACCCCTATTTTGGGGGAGAGCAAGGTTTTGAATTGGTTGTCGAGCTACTTCAGCAGGCCTGCCACGATTGGATTGAACGATGGCTTCTCGAGGAACGCTCTATCTGATTCCGGTCCCGCTTGCGGATTCGGTTCGGGGCTTTGACACCGAGCTCAGCGTGCTCGTTGCGCGCATCACCCATTGGATCGTTGAAACCCCCAAGGTTGCTCGTGCACAGTTGCGGCTTCTGAGTCCAGAAATTGATCTTAATGCCCTGACTATGAGTTCTTGGTCAAAGCATGGGGGCAACGACGCTTCAGCGCTACTTCAGCCCTGCATCGACGGAACCGACATGGGCCTGGTGTCGGATGCGGGGGCGCCCGGTATGGCAGATCCCGGGGCTGAAGTAGTTGCCAAAGCGCACGAACGAGGCATTACCGTAGTGCCCTGGCCAGGACCCTCCTCACTCCTGCTGGGATTGATGGCGAGTGGATTGAACGGACAGCAGTTTAGTTTTCACGGATACCTTCCGCACGACAGTGGCGCACGTAAGTCCTTGGTTGCACGTATGGACCGAGAAGCCGCTGCGGGTTCCAGCCACTGGTTTATTGAGACTCCGTACCGAAATGCGAAGCTTTTTGCGGAACTCATACTTGTATTGAGTCCAAGCACCCGGCTTTTTGTAGGGGTTAACCTCAGCGCGCCCGACGAGTGGATCGCGTGCCGCAGCGTAGCAGAGTGGCGAGCGGCTGGGGTGCCGAGCCCCATTGAAGCTAAATCGCCCGCTATTTGGGGAATTGGGCGCTAAAAAATTCCGCCAACGTATCGAGAACTACAAACGGACGCTCCATGTGGGGAATGTGCCCCGCTTTAGGGATGACCACTGTACTACTTTGTGGAAAATCGCGCGCTAGGGCCACGGATCCGTGAACAGGAAAGAGTGCGTCTTCTTCACCCCAAACAATGAGCGTGGGAATCCGCGCGCCCAGAGCCTGTGTGCGTATGGTAGCCTCATCTCGTCGGACGGCACGGAGCATGGCCTCTCGCTGCGTGAGGTTGACGCTGTAAATGTTGTCGAGGACTTGCTGCTTCATAAATTCTGGCAAAAAGAAGGGGTCGTAGACGCTGACCTTCATCATTGCATCGTAAGATGCCACATCACGCGGCAGTAGGACCTCTTCAATTGGCCTGCCCCATTGACGTTGCAGGCTATCAAGGTGATGGAGGTCGTAGTGACGGTGCAAGGGGTCAATGAGCACGAGGGACTTGAGCATTTCGGGATAGCGGCTTGCAAAGACGGTACTGACCATTCCGCCGTAGCTGTGGCCTACGAGGTGAAAGGACTGAATTCCGCATGAAGCCAACGCGCCATGCAGCACCTCTACCTGCTGGTTGACAGAAATCGATGAGTCGGGCGACGTACTCCCACCAAAACCAAGCAGGTCCACGACGAGAACGGTGGAATTAGGACTAAACTTCCACACCACGGGCTGCCACTGAACGCTCGGGTACGGGCCAAATCCGTGCACGAGAACCAACGTGTCAGGACCTTGTCCCACTTGGGTCCAGTGCAGGCTATCGCTACCCACGGCAGTCGTACGGTGCTGGGTGGGGCGCCGGCTGTAGAACCAGGAGTCTTCAGCTTCAATGGCGTGGTCCACACGGCACGAAGTACCTATGGCTAGTGCAGTAAATATCCCAAAGAGCAGAGGCAAACGCATAGGTTTGGTACCGCAAAGGCTGTGCCGAAGGACTACCTTTGGGGCGTGATTTCTACTACGATTGCAGCTGTCGCTACCGCCCGAGGAATCGGAGCCTTAACGGTAATTCGACTGTCCGGACCTAATGCGTTGGGCATCGCTCAGAAGTGCTTTGCGACCCGCTCAAATTGGACACCCCGACGCGCCCTTCTGGGTAGCTTTCAGGACCGACTTGGGCGTCCGCTTGACGAAGCGCTTGCCACTTGGTTTCAAGGCCCCGCATCATTTACGGGCGAAGATGTGGTTGAATTTGGGCTTCACGGATCTCCCTATATTGCCGCGGAAGCTTTGGAAGCGCTCCTCGCGGCGGGAGCGGTTCTCGCGGCTCCGGGTGAGTTTACCCAACGAGCTTTTGCCCACGGCAAGCTGGACCTCGCTCAAGCTGAAGCCGTAGGGGACCTCATCGCCGCAGAATCCCGCGCAGGCCATGAGTTGGCTTTGAAGCAGTTAAAGGGAAACGTCTCGAAGCGTATGGCTGAGTTGCGCCAGCAGTTGATGGATTTTGCCGCGCTCATCGAACTAGAATTGGACTTTGTCGAAGAGGATGTCGAGTTTGCGCGCCGCGAGGACCTCATCGCGTTATTGGATTCCGTTTCAAACGAATGCATTCGGATGCGAAGCACATTTAGGCAAGGTCAGGCCATGAAGGAAGGGATTCCGCTCGTGCTGGTCGGCGCGCCAAATGCGGGAAAGAGTACGCTGCTGAACCGCCTCCTTAGGGATGACCGTGCGTTGGTGAGCGATGTTCCGGGTACGACACGCGATAGTGTTGAAGAGCGCTTTCGACTGGGCGACCTCATGTTTCGACTTATCGATACAGCGGGAATTCGCGAGACCGACGAAGTCGTGGAGCGAATGGGTATTGAACGATCGTGGGCTAAAGTCCGCGAGGCGCACATGGTGCTGGCACTGGTGGACCCGCTGCATTCGAACGCATTAGAAGCTCAAGAATTAGTGGACCGTGTGCGCGAAGCAAATCCTGAATCCGACGTTGTCCTTCTACTTACAAAGGGCGACACCTGGGGCTCACACGATGTATCGGCCTATCCAGAGCACCTCGCAATGAGTCCTGAACCAGGCGACCTGGAAGCACTTGAGCGCCATCTTGAATCTAGGGTTCAAATCCCCGAGGGTGATGTGCTGATCGCGAATGCACGCCACGCGGAGGCCCTGGGCGCGAGCATTGACGCGCTTCAACGGGCTCGTGAGAGTCTTGTGCTGGGCACGAGTGGTGAACTCGTTGCCTACGACCTGCGTGATGCGCTTCGGCACTTGGGGAGCATCACTGGAGAAGTCACGGCAGATGATCTGCTCGGTTCCATTTTTGGTCGTTTTTGTATTGGTAAATAGCTAGTTATGAACCTCATTTCACTTTTTCGCAAGGTTGCAATCGCTGAAGGCATCAGCTACTTGGCATTCGGGGCGACGATGCCGCTTAAGTACGGTCTCGGAATTTTTTGGCCCAATAAAATCGTGGGCGCGGCCCATGGAGGCCTCTTTGTTGCGTTTTGTGTCCTGCTTGTAGTCGTTTGGATTCGCGAGCGGTGGAGCTTCGGACGCGTTGCCGCATTTGGTCTTGCTTCACTCCTGCCGTACGGAACAATTTGGCTGGAGCGCAGAGTTTTTAGCACTAAGTACACATGAATCGCACGCCGCAATGCACCGAAATCTTAGGAACTTGTTTTAGGTGTTTAAACGCGTATATTTGCACCCACTTAAATAAAAACAAAAAACCATGAATAAATCAATTTTTGCTGCTGCTGCCATCGCGCTTGTTGCTGCTTCTTGCTCAAACAGCGCTGAAGAAGTCGTTGCAACTGAAACTGTCGCCTACACGGTAGACGTTACCGCTTCAAACGTAGAGTGGAAAGGTGAGGTCATCGGCGTGTACGGACACAACGGAACCGTTAAGCTTGCCTCAGGTAACGTAGAGGTTTCTGACAGCGTCCTCGTGGGCGGAACCTTTACCATCGACATGACCAGCATCTGGCCAACTGACAGCGCATCGTACAAGGACCAAGACGGCGGCCGTGCCACTGATCTTGTCGCACACCTGACTACCGACGACTTCTTTGGAATTGATTCATTCCCAACCGCAACGTTTGAAATCGTGAGCGCAACTACCGACAAGGTAAGCGGCAAATTGACGGTTAAAGGAGTGACTGTAGACGAGGAGCTTGAGATCACCAACATGACCGTTTCTGAGTCAGGTGTAAGCTTCACCGGAACTTTGGTTTTTGACCGCCAGAAGCACGGCGTGAGCTGGAAGCACTTCGTAAAGGACTACGTTCTTTCAGACGACATCACCATCACCTTCACGGTGGTTGCGACGCCCGCGGCCTAATTGTCCAAGGACTTCGAATAAAAAAAGCCCCGCCATTTTGGCGGGGCTTTTGCTTTTTAGGCAGTTTGCAATCAGGGGCTTACCACGTTCAAGCTCACGTTGAAGTAGAAGGGATTCCCGAGGCCGTTGGTCTGTGCATAGGGATCGTCACGCAGGATTCCGAAGGCGCGGTAGATCTCGGTCCC
>JACCDS011878056.1_pt1 | contig 90702 bp, 81 predicted proteins | sample 7446441 | NCBI WGS metagenome assembly JACCDS01 (sample SAMN15323445, study PRJNA562643) | freshwater metagenome | isolation source: river surface water | place: USA:Blue River Watershed | collected 2017-08-17
AGGGGATTGAAAAATACTCAAATTTCCCAATAGGTAGTAATAATGAATATTTAAATAAAATATTTCATTTTAATACCTTTAGAAAGCAATGTAAACAAATAGAAGAATATACAAATATTTCTTCAAATCGTAACTATCAAAACTTAAATTTTGATCAGACCGGGGGTGTTTTGTTGAATAAAGATCAATTTAATATATCTTCTCGGAGGTGGGAAGATTCAAAACTTATACCAAAAATAAAGGAATTAGAAAATCTGCTAAATCAGCTTGAAATTCTTTCAAACCATAGGGTTTATTTATTCTTTTCACCAGAACGAACAAAATACAAGTCATTAGCTAAATCAAAGTCATTATTAAAATTTGAAAGAGATTTAAAAAAGAGATTCAATAATATTAACTTTTATAATCTATACCATTTAAAATATTCTGATTCGATGTTTGTAGATTGTTACCATTTTAATAATCATGGTGCTAGGGAATATTCAAAATTGATACTAGATTATTTAAATTCTTCTCAGATTAATTTAAACTAAATATTGGGTTAAAATTTCTTAAAGTAGTTTTCAATTTATTACGAACTAGATTTGACTTCTATCTCTTTTAACAACATCATTTTAAATTTAATTAAATTTTTAGTTTAACAATAAACTTTAAATAATCACTGTGTTATTATTTAATAATACCAAAATAAAGTGAAATCAAAATTATTTAATTGATGAAACAACTTGATTTTGGCATTTTGATTGAATATACTTCACATCAGAATATCATTTTTGTGGTAATTGGTAGATAAAGCAATTTATAAACAGAAATAACAATTCATTCACTAATCCTTGTGGCTTTTTAGTAATTATTACACAGGGTGGGCGTGGGGTGTGGGAAATAATGCTTCATTTTTGTAGTGAAATCGTGCTTTGGTACGATAATTGACGATAAAATAGAGCTATTTAAACTATGCCGTTTTGGGCCGAAATATGGGTAATCCGTTTCTTGCAAAAGAAATACCTTCCAACTTGGTTAATCTTGGTGTTGGATTTGATTTTGGTTATAAATGCGTATTTCTTTTCGCTATTATTACTTACTAACTTTAGTTTTCAAATTACTCTCTCGAGCCAATCCATTTCGGAGTTGCTCCTAATTGGAAGTTGCTATTCCTTGGCGTTTGTAGTGAATCGGACCTATATCGGAGCATTTCGGCATACCGGAGTGAAGGATTTGCTTCGGTTGGCCTATGCTACTGTGCTCGCTGCAGTATTGGTGTTTTTCTCTTTCCATTTGTTGGTGAACATGTCGGTGTTGGAGCGTAAAACCCTCACCATCGCGATGATATTCTTGCATGCCGCTACCTTTTTTATGTCGGTATCGGGTATGCGCTTGTTCGTGAAGTTGATGTATTCGCGGTATGTTTTGGGTAAGACCCGCCGCAATGTGAGTGGAATTATCATCTACGGTGCTGGTGCTACCGGTATCGCGGTGAATAATGCCATGAAGCAGGACCGCAGTTCTTATAAAGAAGTGGTGGCGTACATTGATGATAACGATAAAATGCAGGGAAAATCGATTGATGGTGTTCCTGTGGTGTCGTTTGAGAAGGGGTTTAGTGACGAGTTTATTAAAAGTCGTAAAGTGGATGGGATTGTTTGGTCGATTCAGCGTATTGACAGCAACCGATTTTCAGAAGTAGCGGATAAGTGCATTGATTTAGGCTTGGATTTCCAACGGGTTCCCAAGATTCAAGAGTGGATTGATGGAAATATTTCGGGGTCGCAGTTGCGGAAAGTGAAGATTGAGGAGTTGCTAAATAGGGCAGAGATTAGTTTGGATAACGATTGGTTGAAGCAGTTTATCGGTGGGAAAAATATCATGGTGACGGGTGCTGCGGGGAGTATAGGATCGGAATTGTGTAGACAGATATTGTATTACCGTCCTCGGTTGTTGATCATGATGGACAACGGTGAAACGGCGATGCACGATATGGTGTTGGAGTTGAGTAAGTCTAAGTACTACGAAAACAACGTTGTCTTTGTGGTGGGGGATGTGACACGAGCGAATCGGGTGGAGGAAGTGTTCCAGTTGTATCAGCCCAATGCGGTGTTCCATGCGGCGGCGTACAAGCATGTGCCGATGATGGAGGCCAACGCGAAGGAAGCGGTTCGGGTGAATGTGGAAGGAACGCGGGTAGTAGCGGAGATGGCGGTGAAGTATCAGGCGGAGAAGTTTGTATTTATATCCACGGACAAAGCGGTGAATCCTACCAACGTGATGGGTGCTACTAAGCGTGCGGCGGAGATGTTGGTGCAGTTGGTTTCTACCAAGGGTAAAACGCAGTTTATCACCACGCGTTTTGGTAATGTGTTGGGGTCGAATGGATCGGTGATTCCGTTGTTTAGAAAGCAGTTAGAAAACCGTCAGAATTTAACCGTTACCCATCGGGATGTGGTACGGTATTTTATGACTATTCCCGAGGCATGTCAATTGGTGTTTCAAGCGGCTACGCTGGGCAATGGGGGTGAGATTTTTGTTTTTGATATGGGTGAACCGGTAAAAATTTATGATTTGGCGGTGAAAATGATCAAGTTGAGCGGGTTAACCCCAGGCAGGGATATTGATATTGTGGAGACGGGTTTGCGTCCAGGAGAGAAGTTATTTGAGGAGTTGTTATCGGATAAAGAGAATACGTTGCCTACGCCGCATCCTAAAATCATGGTGGCGAAAGTGCAGCAGTGGAAGGAGAAGGACATTCGCGATCAGTTGGATACCTTGTGTTATCAGGCGAGCAATGGGGCTTCGGATATGGAATTGGTGGGTACCTTGAAAGGTTTGGTGCCTGAGTTTAAGAGTCAGAACAGTGTTTATTCCCAGTTGGATTAATCCAATTCTTGGGTAATGTAGATTCGCAGGGGATCGGATATATCCCGATTGATTCTTTTTACTGCGAAAAATTCAATGGATTGTAATTGTTGGGATGTGAGGTGGCTAAGTTGTTTGCAATGCTGAGCCCATGCGGGTTTATCGTTATTACGAATGGCCGTGATTTCTTCTTGGGTAATATTGAGTCCATTGGCCCAGTTAACGTAGCAGTAAGGGAAAGTAAGGGGTTGTTGAATTTTATCGGCAGCGAAGGTGGGGAAAAAGACCTCTTCCAAGGGGTTGGGGTGAATAACTGTGATGTTGAGGTTTCGGAGTACTTTTTCGATGAAAGAAAAGAGCTTGTAACGGATGCTGTTTTTGGAGTGGTATCCTATGGAAAATAGGTAGGGAAAATCGTAAGTGTTTTTGGGGTTAAGTCGGTTACAAAGGATTTCCACTATATCTCTGCGGTAGAAGGTTCCTTCTACTTGGCTGGGGATGACGGTTTTTAGTTTATTTTTTTTCATCAATCGACGAAAGAAAAAGTGTTTTTCGAGATTGATTTTTTGTTGGGCAACTGGGTTATATTTTAGGGGTGTGATTGCATCGAAACCTGCATCGTAATTCTGGATGTATTGCTGTAGTCCGCGTTGGATGAATAGGTCGTTAGAAGCGTGCAGAGCGATGTATTGGAAAGGAATTTGCTGGTTGAGGGCGTATTGGAAGTTGGAGAGGTGAATTTTAAATTGGCAACCATCGGCCCAACCGGTATAGAGTTGTATTGGGTTAATAAAGAGTTGCGGGTAGGTGCGGGTAAGTTGACGCACTTGGGCAACTTCCTTGGGGGGCATTTGTTTGGAGATATGGAGGAGGATGGAGGCGCCGGGGTTGTATTTAAGGAAGTTTTGTATTTGGTTTTCAACCACTTCGGGTTTTTCGTGTACCGGAATGCTGAAGAGTATCATGGGTAGGATTTAGGACTGCGGGGGCTGAAATTGCAATAATTCTTCGGGGGTACCGAGGATAAAGTTTTGTTCTATGGGGTGGAGAATAAATTGTTTACCTTGTTGGATAAGGTAATTGTACATGGGAGCGATGTAGTATTCGTTGTTGTATCGTAGGTTATTTTTCTGATGGTAGGTGAAGGTATCGATAAAATCGGCGGTATGGGTAAAGTGGTACAGGCCATTGAGGGCTTGGTTGGATATTACGATTTTTTCGGCGGTTTGGGTAACGAAACCTTGGGGATTGGTTTGGGCGTAACTGTACTTAGGGGAATCGGCGGTAAAGGTAGCGAGGATACCGTCTGAGGTATGGGTTTTAAGTGTTTCAGCTAAGGAGGGAGAGATAAAGGCGGTATCCGCGTTAAAAATGAGTAATTCTTGGCTATGATCCCAGAGGTGTTGGGACAGAAAAACGGTTTCTGCTTGTCCGTTGGTGGTTTGATTGAGTTGCAGTATTTTGGGTTGGAGGCTGTAGTATTTTTCCTCGATGAATTCGATGAGAGGAAAGCGTTGGCAATGTTCCTGTAGCGCAATGATAATTAGTTTGCTGCATAGTTCTAGGGGAAGGGAGTCGATGCTCCATTCCAGTAGGGTTTTGCCATGGGCTGGTATTAGGGGTTTGGGGAGGGAGTATCCGGCATTTTGGAATCGGGATCCCAGGCCGGCCATGGGGATCACGAAGTTCATGGCTTGCTGGTGGATTCGTTGGAGCTGGGAAGGTTATCGGGTAGGGGCATGGTTTCCCAACTGTTGAATCGGAATGCATTATCGTCTATGTATAGTTCGGCCCATGGTTTTCCGAAGTAGATTTCGTCGTATGGAATTTGGTGTTTTGCTAGCCAATCCAAGGTAATTTTCCCCACCTTATTGATCACCTGACCTACGTTACCGTTGCAGGTTTTCATATGTCGGGCTGTATGAATGATGATATAATGTCCTTGATTTTTTAGGTTTTGTAGGTATTCAACGGCGCCTGGTAAGGGGGTTACATCGGCGTAGGTTTGGGTGGATTGTTTAAAGGAGCAGATGACACCATCTAAATCTATACAAATTCGTTTCATGCTAGGGATTGATTCAGCAAAAGTAAGCCTTGTGCGAACATTATTTCCTGTCTTTTGGGATTTTCGCTATGCATGGGTGGCATGGAGAGGAAGAGCAGGGCGGTAAACAGTTGAATTTCTTTGTGGGAAAGGTTTAGATTTTCTACCAATTGTTGGGTGCATGACCGCAAGATGTGGTGGTTGGGTCTAAGAGGAAAAGAGAATCTGATGGTGTTTTGGTGAATGGACAACTGAAATAGGTTATTTACCATGTAGTCGTAGTGACCGGTAGCACTGTGGGTGAGTTTTGCTACGTCGTAGCGAACATCACCTTTAAGTTCCATGGTTTGATCGTTGAGTCCACCACGCGGATCAATGGTTTTCAGGGTTTCTGAGAAGGTATCGTAGAGTATGTTATTGAAACACAAATCCCCGTGCATGATGCTGTGGTAGTTGGGGTTATAGGCTTGGGAGATTTGTACTTGGGTTTGTTGTTGCAGTTGGTAAAATCCGAGGCAAGGGATTTGGTTGATGCTTAGTTCTTCTTGGAGGAAGGGGTGATTTGGGGGGAGGGTTTCTATGTATTGTGTGATTCTTTTTAGGTTTTTTTCCCAAAAAAATTGTTGGTGTTCTTGGGCTGTTAGCGAGTGGGTATGGCTGGCGTTGGTTTTAATAAAATAATGCAGTTGTTGGAAGATCACTTCCCACTGTTGTGGGTTAAGGTTTCGGTAGAGTTGGTATTCGCTGAGGTTGGGATAGCCGTAGTATTCCATTTCGAAATACCCGACGTGGGTTTGGTTATTGAGTATTCTTGGGTAAAAAATCTGCAAGTTGGTAGGCAGTTCTTGGATGTATTGAGCTTCTCGTTGTAGTTTTTCCTTGTTTTGGCTGGTTTTTCTCAAGATTCCGTTATCGGGATTGATACTTATGGCATTAAAACTTCGGGAAGCGATGAGATTTTTTCTGACTTTGGGATAATTGATTTCGTGTCCCGTATCCAGCCAAGTCGCTTTTACGGCTTGTAGGGGTTGATTTTGGTGGATGGTTTGGATAAGAAGCAGGAGATCGTTGGGGTTTTCCACTTGGTTTGCGGCATCGATGAGCGTGGATTTATCACACTGAAAGAGGCCTTGGAAGGCGTATGCTGGGAAATGGTTTTCGGTGGCTTTGGGTTTGAATTGGAGTTGGTTATCGGGGGTTATAGCAATTCCGGAGTACAGGTTATGCTGGAAGGTATGGGTATCGATCAGAACTTGGTTGCTTTGGGGCAGGGTATGTGGAATGGTAGATACGAGATTAACGATTATTTGGTTTTGGGGGATTTGGGGTAGGGCTTGTTGTAAGGTATGGTTAACGCCGTTGCTCTGTTGGATAGGGATCCAATGTATTTGGTTTCGGTAATAGGATAACTCGTGTTGAAAGTGGGTGAGTTGGTTGGGGTGAACGGCAATATAAATATCGATATTCTCTTGTAGGTAAAAATCCAGTAGTAGCGAAAGTGTGGATCGGCTGTTTACGGGTACAAATGCGGGGTTATCGAGGTAGAAGGAATAGCTTTGAAATTTATGGTTTAGGTTACCGAGTGCGGGGATGAGGACGGCGGTATCGGCGGTATTAGAAGGGTTGGGCATCGGTTCTTAGGGTAGCAGTATTTTGATTTTTCTCAGGGGTTGATGGGTATCGGTTGAAGACAATACGGCTACGTATACACCGGGGGAGAAATTGTTGGTAGGGATATGGGTTTCGTTGAGCGAAAGTGGGGTGGTATTACCCACTTTTTGGCCGATGGCATTGTAGAGGGAAATTTCTACTTTGTTTTTTGCGAAATCGTTGGGAAGTTCTACTATGATGTTACGAGAGTTTGGGTTGGTATATACAATTATTTTATCGTAGTAGGTGGTATCAAAAATGCGGGCATTGGTGATGATATCGGTGCGGATGCTGATGGTTTTGCGGAAGTTTAGGATGGAATTTCGCATTACGAGGACCTGTTCCTTGGTGAAGCTATTTTGGCAAGTTTCTGAGGAGTAGTCCATGTAGTTTTCTACCATATCGGGGAAATCTTTTGGGGAATCCATGCAGGTATTTGCGGTAAACGAACAGTTAAAGTTGGAACGGGATGCTTGCTTGGGGGTGTCGTCAATAAAGTCGGTAGCAAAACAATTGGAACCATCGCCCCAAATATGTCGGAGTCCTAAGTAATGTCCCACTTCGTGTACGGCGCATCGACCTTTATTGGAATTGGCGAGTGCTCCGGTTGCGCGGGGATTATTTCGGCCAATTACTTTATAATGTATAACAACACCTTGTTTGTTATCGGCCACCCAGAGGCTGGAGGACCAGCTGGGATGGTTTACTGGGGGGTAGGCATAGCCGAGGATTCCGTCTATATTGTTGTACGACATATCGCAAACCCAGACATTTAGATAACGGGCGGGGTCCCAGGCGTTGGATCCGCCGGAGGCTGCAAATTTCATGTTATCATTTAGTTGTCCGTTGAAGCTTCCCCATTGGGTAACGGTAGTGGCTTTTCTAAGGATGCCGTTGGTGGCATTTCCTTGGGGATCGGTGGTAGCAAATTCGAACTGTATTCGGGCACTGCCAACGATGGGCTTGAAAATGTTACGGGTACGGGTGGTATCGGGGTTGAGTCGGTTGAAATCGCGGTTCAGCACCTCCAATTGTGAAAGGATGAGGGAATCGTGAACGTTTTCGTTGTTGTTGCTGTACAGGATATGGAATACTACGGGGATATGAAAAATGGTATCGTAGGTATAGGTGGTATCGGTGATGGTAATTTTGCGGTTAGAGGGTGATTTGGAGCTCAGTTTTTGTTGGGAAGATTGGTTGAAGTGGGCATTATAGCCGGGGTATTGTAGTTCTAATTGTTTGAGGACTTGTTGGAATCCGCAAGGCTCAATGGTTGGGTTGAGTTCGAGGGATGGGATGGGCTCCTCTTGGCTTATATTGTTTTGGGGAGTGCCTGAATGCGTATGACTTTGAGCTTGAATCGGGGTAATTAGGGCCAAGAATACTATGGATAGGATGTAATGTTTTTTCATGGGAGGATGGGTTGGAAATGGGCGGTATCGTTATGAAACGTAACTAATTTAACATTTTTATCGGAAATAGTTTGCAATTGTGCTGAATCTTTGAGGGTTCCTAGAAAAATTAGGTTGGGGTTTTTCACGGTAAGCCAAGCGGGTCTCATGGTTTCAAAGGAGACGTATTGGGTGGCTTGGGGTATTTCCTGTTGTAGGTAATAGGGTTTGGGCGGGTTCTGATTTAGCAACGATTTGGCGCAATACGAAGTAAATTGGATTGTTTCTTGGAAGAGTGAAACAAATAGTATGATAAGAACTTGTTTTTTATTAAACCAAATACTGTCGTGATCTTCTTGGTTGAGAATTAGGAGTGCTATAATGATTAGGGGAATTATATAGCGCGTTTCAATATGGGAGATAAATAAAAGGTTGAGGTAGAAGGCAAATATGAGGATAAAAATCCACCAGTTTGTTTTGGTGTTTTTGTTTAGGGCAACGGTCAGTAGAATGAGAATCCACCAACAATAATCTTTTAGGAAGATGTAGGCATTGGCCAGGTAATATTTTACTAAATAGGGTTTTGGCGTGGTTTGTAGGATATTGTTGGCTGTGTTGGTTTTAGATTCTACATGTACAGCGATATCCAACCAGGGCCATTGGTGGATGGAACGGGGATGATGTTGAAGTGCGGTTTGGTTTTGGTATTGAATATCGGAATTGTAGACTTGGGCCAAGGCCTTCCATTGATCGGCACTGTTGTAGTGTATGGTAGGCGCTAACTTGCTAATATATCGAAAATTATAATTCCCGGTTTTACCTAATGTTGGACTGGTATGGTTGATTTTACCGAACAAGTTTGCCCAAGCGATTGCAAACAGAAGAATTGCAGCAAGGGAAATGACTATATTGAGGCTATGTTTTTTATTGGATTTAGTTTTCCATGTAAGTACTAATGAAATTACCAGTGTAGCTAAGACTAGGTAGAAGCCAACGGGTCGAGCTAGGCCGGTGAATATTGATAAAATTATAAGGATTGGGGTATAATAAGGATGATTCTGTTTGTACAGGAGGCAATAAAAGAAAAGTATAAGTCCCAATAGTAGGGCTGGATCGGAAACGCTTTGTACCGTAAAGAAAGTAAGTAAGGAGTACACTCCAATTAAGCCGTATTGGTACTGTTTGGAATGGTTTGATTTAAAGGTAATTTGATTGAGAAGGATTAAAGCAAGGGTTGAAAATAGTATACGCGCGGCGGATAGCGAGGGAAGGACATCCATTCCCAGGTGTTGGAATAGCGACGCGACGAGTGGGCTCATGCCCGACCAAGTGAGGTTGAAAAAAGCCTTCCAATTACCGAGAAACAGCTGCTGAGATATGTGGCCGTAAGCGATATTATCGATGCTAGCAAATGATTCGTGGTATTGGGGAGAGTACACATACAGTATCATCAACACCAATTGGGTAAGTGTGATGAGGATGAGTTTCAGGTTGGCTTTAATTGCCATTGAAGGTTGGTTTACGTTTTTCGTTGAATGCGGCAACACCTTCTTTATAATCGTTGGATCTACCGGCGATTTCTTGGTACCAGGCTTCCATTTGTAGCATGGTATCGAGATCGGCCGAATAGGCTTTGTTGAGCATTTTTTTGATTAATCCGATGGATTGCGTAGGTGCTGCTGCGTAATAGTTGGTGAGTTTTTCTATTTCAGCATCCAAGTTTTCCGGGGAAGTAACGGTATTGATGAGTCCCAGTTCTAGTGCTTGGGCGGCGCTTACTTTGGTTGCTTGGGTGGCCAATTCAAAAGCTTTCGCGGGGGATATGGCTTTCGCGAGGAAATAGGAAGATCCGGAATCGGGAACTAATCCTACATTGATGAATACCTCGATAAAGGAGGCATTATCGGCTGCTACGATGATGTCGCAGGCTAGGGCCAAGGATGCACCGGCACCAGCGGCTACACCGTTTATTCTACCAATAATGGGTTTAGGCATTTCCCGCATTGCTTTAATGATGGGATTGTAGCGTTTGTATAAGGATTCACTGAGAGAGCGGGATTTGGAACCGGCAATGGATTTGAGATCCTGACCAGAGCAGAAGGCTTTACCAGCACCTGTGAGAACGATTACCCGTACTTCGTTATCTTTTTTGGCTTCTTTTAGCGCGGCTTGTAAATCGTAGCTTTGGGTTTCGTCGAAAGCATTGAATACTTCGGGTCGATTAAGGGTGATGGTTGCAATGGCTCCGTTTTTCTGATACAAGACGCTAGTAAGTTCCATGAAAGCAAAAATAAGGAATTGCTTGAATGGATGCAGGGGCTTATGGTTAAAATGAGAAAATGGGAGTTATTTTGACTGTAAACCTTGCAGAATAATGTGGGTTGGGAGGTTGATGATGGCGGCAAAGAGGATACCGGTTATGAGTTCTTTGTGGGTATGCGCTTTGAGTTTCCTGCGTGAGATATAGACCAACGCGGTAAAGAGGCTACCGAGGATGATGCAATGAATAGGGTTGATTTGTGATAGATGTACGGCATTAGCGTTTTGGGCTCTTAGAGCATGAAGGCTAAGGTAGAAGGTAGCGGAGGCGATTGCGCTGCTGTGGATGGAAATTTTGAAATTCAGGTAATTGCACAGGGTTACTAGCACTAGGGAAAGGGTGATTAGAACGGCAAAGGCCGTGCATTCGCTGAGTTGATGTTGTATAATTGCAATGGAAGGGTGGATGAAATTGGGATGGGTGTTGGCGGTGAAATCACCGTATTGGGCTATTAGTGCTTGGACTTCTTGGGTTGGGGAGTAAAAGAATTTTCGGAATAATTTCAGTTCGGTACCGAAATAGGCGAACACAATCCAAGCTCCGAAGATGGAGCTAATTAATGGTAGAATGCGTTGGTTGGCTTGGGGCATTTCTATACTGCTGATGCGTTTGGTGTGGGTGAGCCAAAAGCTGACAACCATGGGCAGAATTAAAAAACCAACTGTGGGAATCCCATATAGTAGAAAGTGGGAAATGTTGTGATTTTGGGAATCGGAGAAATAGGGTTTAGCTATCGGAGCATAGTTAATCGCCATGATTAGTTCCGAACTTAAGTAGTAGGCAGTTGCCAAGGTAACAAATCCCGGAAAGAACAGGTAGGTAATGAATTTCCAGAATGCTCTGCCGGTGCTGGGTTGCAGCGTCATGGTTACTTCCTTATAAGGGCCCCTTGCTGTTCGAAGGCGGCAATGAGTTTTTGCATGGATTGGTCGATTTCTTGGTCTACCAATGTGGCATTGGGATTGGAAAAAACGAAGGCCATGGCTACTGATTTTTGGTTGTTTTCGAGTGGTTTTCCTGAAAATACATCGAATACTTTTATTTCCGATAGATGGGAAAGATTCAATTTGGACGCAGTTGCTTTCAGGTCTTTGTAATTGAGCGACTGATCCACAACCAGAGCGAGATCTCGTCTTACGGTTGGGAATTTGGATGGTAGTTGAACTTTTTGCGTTGGTTTGGCAGACAGGATATTATCGATAGGGATTTCCACGGTCCAAACTTGGCCGTTAATTTCCGCGGCTTTGGTCCAATCGGCCTTGGCTGGTTGGATATTTACTTTATCGATAGCCAGGGTTGATCCCATGCGGGTAAACAAACCTTGTACAATTTGTTTGATTCGGTAATACTGGATGTTTTTTGTGGGTGCTTCCCAGCTTTCAGGCTGTTCTTGGCCCCAAAACACCATCGAAAGCATGGTTAATTCTTTGAATTTGTCGGTGGTATTGGGAATGAGGGAATATATTTTTCCAATTTCGAAGGTTTGAACCCCCGCTGCTCTGCGGTTGGCATTGAAGGCGATGGATTGCAATAGACCGGGAATAAGCGACAAGCGTAGGGTGTCCATATCCACACTTAAAGGATTGCTCAATTTCACGGCTTTTTCTTCGTTGGGGTACCAAGCGGATGGGTGTAATGAATTGGTGGACGCTTCGGTTAGACCTTGATCGATGAGGAAGGCCCTAATTTTATTGATTTTGTTGTATTTATTGATGCCTTCGAAGGTGCCTAGGGAGGCTTGAATTTTGCCGCTCATGGGGATACGATCGTAGCCGTAAATTCTGAGAATTTCTTCGTAAACGTCTACGGGCTGTTTAATATCGGTTTTCCAAGACGGAACCTGGCAACTCAAGGTTTCTTGGTTTAGTTGGCATTGAAATCCGAGTTGGGTAAGGATTTGCAGGGTGATATCGGTTGGAATATCATCGCCAGCAAATTTTTGGAAATCGGGGTAATGGATATGAATGGTTAATGGTTGGTGTTTTACGGGGTAGTTATCGGTAATTCCGGTTGGGGTGGCGCCTGCATGGTTTTGGATTAATTCCAACAGGGTATGGGCGGCATCGGGAATGTTGTCTTTGTCGATGTTGCGCTCAAATCGAAAGGAAGCATCGGTAAATATGAGGTGTCGTTTGGAAGATTTGCGAATGTGTGTGGGATGAAAATGTGCGATTTCCACCAAAATATTTTTGGTATTGGCGGAAACTGCGGTTTTTTTACCACCCATTACACCGGCGAGGGCGATGGGTCCATTGTCATCGGCAATGATGATATCTTCGGGGTGTAATTCGATGGTTTTTCCATCCAATAATTCTAGTTTTTCTCCCGAGTTGGCAGCACGCACGTGGATATTGCCTTGAATGGTATCGGCATCGAAAATATGGTTTGGGTGACCGGTATGGTGCAGGGTAAAATTGGAGAAATCCACGAGGTTGTTCTTGGGATCAAGGTCGATGGATTTCAGGTGGGTTTGGATATCTTCGGGCGAAGGTGCAACTTGGGTGTTGCTAAATTCTATGGCCAAGTATCGTTCGCATAGTTTGGCATCTGCGATATGAATGGACTTTTTGGTTGCTGGAAGGGAGGGTAGCGGGTTGGTGTTTACGCGCTGGAAGGGGTGGTTGAAGAGAGCGGCCAAATCAGAGGCAACGCCTTTATGGGAGCAGGCATCACCGCGGTTGGCAGTAAGTCCAATTTCCAGGGTAGTTGCCGATTGAATATTAAAATATTGGTTGGCGGGGGTACCGGCGATTGCTGTTGGGGGTAGTACCAGGATACCGTCGTGAGAATTTCCAAGTCCACATTCGTCTTCGGCGCAAATCATTCCTTCGGACACTTCGCCGCGAATTTTTGCTTTTTGGATGGTAAAGGGTTCTTTACTGGGCATGTGGATGGTAGTGCCAACGGTGGCTACGATCACTTTTTGTCCGGCAGCCACGTTGGGTGCGCCGCACACGATGCTTTTGGGTTGGTTATCTCCAATGTTTACGGTGGTGAGGGACAATTTATCGGCATTGGGGTGTTTGGTGCAGGTAAGCACTTCGCCAACTACAAATCCATCGAGATTGATTCCGCCTGGGTAAACGGTTTCGATGTGTTCTACTTCGAGTCCAGAAACGGATAATTTTTCTTCTATTTCTTGGGCTGTTGCAGGGATAGGTAGTAACGTTTTGAGCCAGTTAACCGATATTTTCATGGGTACTGCGAAGTTAAGAAAAGGAGATTAAACCAACAGAAATTCTGTGGAATTTACTTCTTCCCAGTGGAATGTAAGGCTTTTCTGCGGATGCGGGAGGTGCGGATATATAGTATACCGGAGGCAATGCAAAGGGAAAGCATAAGCCAGGCTAGGGGGCCTTTGGGTCCTTGCAATACAAATTGAACGTAGGCTTCTACGCCGCTAATAGCGGCCGCGACCAGGAATAAGAGGGCGAGGACGTGGTATTTGATCATGGGGAATGTTGATGGTTCCTTGGTAGTTGATAATTTCCCAATCGGTAAAGGATTGGTTGGAGATTAGGCCGGTTCCCTGAGTAATTTGGTCTTTGCCGGTAATTTTTACGAATTTATCGGTGTGGATGGTTCCGGTTTCTTGGTCCCAGATGAGCTCTTCGGTATTGAGGGTTTCTCCTTTGGTGTTGAGGATTTCCACGTTGCGCTGTACTTTCACCTTTTTTTCTTTGGGAAAAGAGATTCCGTATTCGGCGGTAAGGTAGCTTTCTAGTTGCCCTTCGGGGTTATAAAAATCGACCTTCAACCCTTTTTTCATGAGGACGTAGGGTTTTTTATTGTTTTTGGAGGCGATGAGTAAGGGGGAAAACATTCGGGCTCTAAGGAGACCGGAATCGGTAAATTCTATGGTAACCGTTTCTGCGTATTCGTTGAGGGAGAGGGTGTCTTTTTTGGTGGGTTTGAAGTTTTTTGCAGTTTCGGAACAACTGGAGAACAGGGATGTGATGGTGATTAACAAGCTCAATACCAACACAGAAATGAAACTGAGGATGTACTTGTTTTCGGATTTCATGGCTGGGGTTGGTTGGGTAAAACGATGATTAGTCGAATTTACGTCGTTGGAACCAAACATCGCCCAGTTGCACAGCGATGGTGAAGTTTAAATATTCTTCGGTAGCCAAGCTGTTGTTGAAGGGTTTGGGGCTGCGTTTTAGGTAATCGATTTGCAAATTCACCATAGAAACGAGGGCGGTATTATCAAAATATCGTCTAACGAACGGAATGCCAACACCGATAAAGGCGCGTTGTTCGTTGATGTTGTAAATTCCAGTGGGGTTGCTGCCGTTAAATTGGTACTGGGTATTTGCGTTTGAGGCTCCTAATCGGATAGGCCAAGGCATTTTCTTTTTGCCCGAGGCCCTACTGTCTAAGGGGTTGATTATTAAGGATATTCCGGCTTCGCTTCGGTCTACATAGGTACGATTGGCATCGAAGAACATAGACGAATTGCTGCTCCATAATTGCTTTTTGTAATCTACATTCAGGGTTAATTTCTGTTTGTATCGAACGGAATAACCCAAACCGAATGCTAGGGGCAGGGTGAAGGGCTGTTTATACAGGGAGGATTTTAGTATTGTATCTTCCGGATTTAGGTAACCACCGGCCAGATACATGCTGCGAACCAATCGTTCTTGGGAACCATTTAGGCTATTAAACCATTGAAGAGAAGCGCCGATACTGTGGTAGAGGGTGTCGGTTTTGAAGTTGAGGAGCAAACCCGCTTTTTGCTGCATTCCGCGCACTTGAACGGTTCGGTAGTCTTCTACATATCGAAAGTTGGTTGAATCGGGGATATAGAAGAGGGATTGATCGATGAGGGTTCCAAACACCCAACCGGCTGAGTAGCCAAGGGAAAGGGTATTACCCAAGCGTAGTGCGTGGGATGATTCTAAAAGGTTAACTCCGCCACCTCCAGAATGGGTAGTTTTGGATGGGAAAGGACTGGTATTGTTGATGGCATATTGGTAGCCCATGCCTGAAAGTGGTTTCAAGGTAAGGGCTGAATTGGTAGCAAATCGGGTGGATTTGTACGTTTTTATCTTGTTGAGTGAATCGCGGGTAACTTTCCGTTTATAGTAATTCCATGTTCGAAAAGCGAGGGATACATAGGAAATTCCACCCCCGTTGAAGGTTCTGGATTGGTCGTTAGCCGATAAGGTTCCTGTATTTGCCCGGGCACCCATATCGAGGGTAGTGTAATACAAGTTTCCTAGTGTAGCTGGGTTGGCAAGCGAGTAGGTATAGGCTCCGGAGCGGGTTTGGTTAGCTCCAGCAATTTGCAAGAAGTTTGCGGACGACCATTCGCCGATACCGAAATTGGAGTAGGGCGAAAGGGTTTGGTTCTGTCCAGTGGTACTTTGTGCAGTAGTTTGGAGTGCGTTTAGCAGCGCAAAAAGGAAAAGGGTGAACTGAAAGGTGGCTTTCCGGCTAACCGTTGGCAGAAAGGGATTTAGTTTAAGCGATAGCATGGAATAGACCGTAATGGACCAATAAAGGCTGTACAAATATCTGAGTTTTTAGCAATTCGGACAATAGGGGGGCGTCGCCACCGGTGAGGAAGACCGTAGAAGCTGGGAATTTTTCGTTAAACAGTTGAATTTGGTAGTTTATTTCGCCGATAATTCCTGTTTGAACGCCGGAGAGTATTGAGTTTCCGGTAGAGTTTCCGGGCATAGGTTCTGCGAGTTCGTGGGATACCAGGGGCAATTTTCCAGTGAATTGATGGAGTGCTTTGTAGCGCATTTGGATGCCGGGGGAAATGGCACCTCCTAGGTAATTGTTGTTGTTATCGAGCCAATCAAAGGTGATACAGGTACCTGCATCGATGATGAGTGCAGGGGAATTGGGTGGGAGTAAGTGGTGCGCTCCGAGAACGGCTGCGAGTCTATCTGGGCCGAGGGTATGGGGTGTTTGGTACTGAATATTTACAGGAAGTTTCAGGCTGGTTCCAAACAGATGAACGGGGCAAGGCAGGTTGGATAACCAAGGAATTTCTTTGGTTACGGTGCTGAAGATGCAGTTGGTGAGGGGAAGATTTTCGAAGGGTTGGGTATCGGAGAAGGGACCTGAATTAATAAGTTCGCCTTGCTCAGAGAACAAGGCGAACTTCGCGGTAGTATTACCAAAATCCAGGGTAAGGATCATATTATTTTGCTACGCCCACGGAGCGTTTTTCGCGGATTACTGTGATTTTCACCTGTCCGGGATAACGCATTTCGGTCATGATGCGGTTTGAAAGTTCGAAGGCCAAAACATCGGCTTGTTCGTCGTTTGTTTTCTCCGCGCCCATGATGATACGCAATTCTCTACCGGCTTGGATGGCATAGGCTTTTTCTACGCCGGGGTAGCTGAGGGCCATGGTTTCCATTTCCTTGATACGTTCCACGTATTGGTCGTCTCCTCTACGTGCACCTGGACGGGATCCGGAGATGGCGTCGCAAGCTTGAACGATGGGGGAGATGAGGGAAGTCATTTCGATTTCGTCGTGGTGGGCTCCTACGGCATTGATAACTTCGGGGTGTTCGCCGAATTTTTCGCAGAGTTTCATACCGAGCAATGCGTGTGGCGTTTCTTCGTCGTTATCGGGGCATTTTCCGATATCGTGCAGTAGGCCGGCGCGTTTTGCTAGTTTCACGTTCAATCCCATTTCGGCTGCCATGGTAGCGCAAAGACGTGCTACTTCGCGGGAGTGTTTCAATAGGTTTTGTCCGTAAGAGGAGCGGAAACGCATTCTACCTACGTAGCGAATTAATTCGGGGTGAAGTCCGGTGATTCCGAGGTCTACTACCGTTCTTTCGCCCCATTCTACCACTTCTTCTTCGATTTGTTTGCGGGTTTTTTCCACTACTTCTTCGATGCGGGCTGGGTGAATTCTGCCGTCGCGGATCAATCGTTCTAGGGAAACGCGGGCAATTTCTCTACGAATGGGATCGTAGCAAGAAAGCACGATGGTTTCTGGGGTGTCGTCTATGAGGATTTCAACGCCGGTTGCGGCTTCGAAGGCTTTGATATTTCTACCTTCGCGACCGATGATTCTACCTTTTACGTCGTCATTTTCCAAGGGGAATGAGGTAACGGTATTGTCGATAGCCGTTTCTGCGGCGGTCCGTTGAATGGTTTGAAGAACGATGCGTTTGGCTTCGCGGGTAGCGCTTAGTTTGGCTTCTTCCACGATGTTTTTGGCCAGGGTAAGTCCTTCGGTATGGGACTTGGCTTTGATGGTTTCCAGCATTTGGGATTTGGCATCTTCGGCTGAAAGTCCGGCTACTCTTTGCAATTGTTCCAATTGTTGGTCTCTCAATTGGGTGATTTCGCGCTCTTTGTTTTTATAATTTTCGATTTGCGCGTCCAATCGTTCTTTGGTTTTTTGTGTTTCGTCTTCTTTAATTTTTGCGGCTTTCAATTTATCGTCTAGCGATTGTTCTTTTTGTTTGAGACGATTTTCCGCATTGTTCATTTCTTGGCTTCGGCGATTGGTTTCTTTTTCGTATTCGGAGCGAAGCTGCATGTATTTTTCTTTGGCTTCGAGGATACGATCTTTTTTGAGGTTTTCGCCTTGTAGTTTAGCTTCTTCGATGATGGAGGAGCGTTCTTTTTCGAGTTGTTGTTTACGCATTACAACGAATGCGAGGTATCCAAGGGTTAATCCAATGAGGAGACCTACGAGGATAAATACGATAATGTCCATGTTTTTTCCTGATCCTTTTTTTAGTGTTTAACTAGTGTTTTGGATAGGTTGTAAGGGCGAATTCGGCGAATAAAACGGGGGCGTTACAGGTTCAACATTTTTTCCAGCAAGGCAAGTTCGTGGGAGAGCTCTTGGAGTTCTTCGGGGTTGGTAGTATTTGCGTTGTTGGGTTGGTGGTTGGATGGAGATTTCACCAAGTCACCGGCTAGATCGAGGGCTGCCCAAGATATTCTATCCAGCGGGTCTGCGGAATAGGTACGGAAGGCATCGATTTTGTTGTTGAGTACTGAGGCTGCGGATCTCAGGGCTTCTTCTGCTTGGGGTGGGACGCGCAGCTTGAGGGGCCGGGAGTCCACGTTAATTGTAAGCAGTATGGGATCTGAGTTTAGCAATTTATTCGTTGAGTAAGTCTATACACCTATCTATGTCTTTCACCAATTCGTTGATCTTGATTTTGAGGTCTTGATTTTCGGAATCGTTGGCCGACAAATTCTTTGCAAGTTTAATCAATTTATTTTCTTCTTTGAGTTCGGCGAGCGAATTTTTTTGCATGTTTATGGTATTTTCTAGGGTAGCAATTCGATCGCGAAGCAGGGAAGATTCTTGGTTATTTTGGCTTTGGGCGTTTATTTGTGAAGAAAGTTGTTGGTTTTGGGTTGACAGGGATTCTTTTTCAAGGATCAGCTGTTTGAGGTAATCTTGTTGTTGTTTATTTTGGGCAAGGAGGGCATTCCATTTTTCTTGGAAGGTTGCTTGATTTTCCTTGTAGGTTTGTTGATTTTGCAGCAGGATGGATTTTTCGTGTTGCAGTTGTTGAATTTGTGCCTGCAGTAATTCCAGTTGCTGATTTTGTGTTTGCAGCTGCTGGGATTGGGCTTGCAGTTGTTGGTTTTTCACTAGCAGCTCTTGAGAATGGGCTTGCAGCTGTTGCGAAAGTGCCTGATTTTGTTGAATTATGGCTTCCGTTGCCTGTCGAATTTGTTGTATTCTGAATTTCAAATCGGAAGTCATGGTACAAAGATACAAACTTCCGTAAATTGCCGATGATGAAAAATTTTGCTTAGTAATTCGGATTTTTTCCGAATTAATGGATTAAATTTGACATAAAATGGGCATTTTAGAATTAATATCCTACAAAGATCATCCATTAAGTACGCAAACTTTGTTGCAATTGCTTGATGGTTACATCAGACCCTACGATAAAATATTGGAGTGGGTGAAGCAGGGGTATTTGGTTCAACTCCGAAGAGGTCTTTATATGACAAGTACCTTGGTAAGTGGTACAAGTGCGGAACCCTTTTCTATTGCAAATCATTTGTATGGTCCGAGTTACGTTTCGTTGGAATCGGCATTGTTTTATTGGGGGTTAATACCCGAACGCGTGTATGGGGTAACAAGTTGCACCATTAAATTATCTCGAAAAATCATGTCGAACCAAAGCGTCTACAGTTATTATCATTTACCTACAACGTATTATTCTTTGGGATTAATGTCGATAGCAATTGCAGAAAAGCAAGTTGTTTTGATTGCGAGTAAAGAGAAATGTTTATGTGACAAAATAATCGCTACATCGGGAATTAATTTAAGAAGTAAAAGGCAGGTAGTATCTTTTTTAATCGAAGATTTACGAATGGATGAGCGAGAGTTAAAGGATTTAAATTTACAGGAGATGACAACGTGGCTGCAGTATTGTCCAAAACAGAAAAGTATTGAGATGGTAATAAATGCAATAGCGGAGTTATGATTAAACAATGGTTAGAGCGTTATAATCCACGCAGTGTACTGGAGACAGAGCAGGCATTAAGAGAAATTATGCAGGAGATTACCTTGGCTGGATTGTATCGAGCTAATTTCTTCAAACATGCCGCATTTTATGGGGGTACAGCTTTACGGATATTTCATGGACTGGACAGATTTTCGGAAGATTTGGATTTTTCGTTGCTTGATAAAAACAAAGATTTTGATTTAGCCTATTATTTTGAATTTGTTGTTGAGGAGTTCAGTGCCTTGGGTATGGAAGTTTCTATTCATCGGCATACAAAAGGTAATTCTTCAACCATCGATTCGGCCTTTTTAAAATCGGACACCGTTTGGGGTGAATTAATGTTTGAGAATTCGGTATCTCCTATTCCGATATCTTCAAAACCTAGAATTAAAATTAAAGTAGAGCTTGATGTAGAACCTCCATTAAAATTCGAGACGGAAAATCAACTGTTAATTCGTCCGTTTTCATTTTATGTAACTTGTTTTACGTTACCGAACTTATTTGCGGGGAAAATGCACGCATTGATTTATCGAAGGTGGAAATCGCGGGTTAAGGGTAGGGATTGGTACGATTTGGAATGGTATATAAAAAATGGGGTAACGTTAAATCTTGAACATTTTTGTGAAAGAGCCAAAGAAAGCGGTGATTGGCAGGAGGATTCAATGCAACCTTCCCAATTAATTGAGCTATTAATTTCTAAAATTAATGATACCAGCATTGAGGTTGCTAAAGAGGACATTCTCCGATTTATCTCGAATACTAAAGTATTGGATATTTGGTCTAAAGATTATTTTTTAATGCTAATTAAAAAATTAAAAATTCAATCGTATTAATTTGTTGAATTTCTTAATTTCAAGTACGCGAATAGGAAAACAATCATAGAAAGCGTGATCAACCAAAAAAGGTCGCCGGTTTTGAGGTATAGGGTTTGGAAGGTATTGGCGTATAGGGTGTGATTGAGTCCGGTTTGGTGGTTTGCTGGAGGAAATAGCGGATCAACTTTCAGGGTATCCGTTTCATGGATTTCGTTGAATTTGGCTTCCAACTGCGATGGGGAAGTTGTAGGGAATCCCCAGAAGTACTGGTAGGGTGATTGCTTTGAGGGTCTGTTTTCGTACCAGGTGGTGGATTTTACGGTTTCCCCTAATGGGTTGATGAAACCGCAGGAGCCTGTGTTGGCACTGCGTGCTACCCACTTGCGTTGTTCAATGGCTCTTAGGGTGGCATAGCTGTAATGTTGTTTGTAGCCAGGGGAGTTTTCCCACCATGCGTCGTTGGTAATCACTGCCAACCATTGAGCTCCCTGTTTTACAAAATCTCTTACATAATCGCCATAGATACTTTCGTAACAAATGAGGGGTGCAGCGGGGTTTGGGGCGTACATGGTAGTTGCCGAGTCTGAGATTCCCAAGGTGCCGGTGGTGGAGTTTTCGTCCAGCGAAATGGCTAAAGATTCTAGGAAGGGCAGGTATTTTACAAAGGGCAATTGTTCGGTGCCGGGTACCAATTTGGATTTGTGGTAGGTTTTGTAATTTCTGGATGTATCGACCTGAATACTGGAATTGTAGGGTATGTACCAATAGTTTGGATCATCGGTAGGTCGAGCGTCGGAATGGGGTTTGGTTTCCGATTGGAAGAATTTTACGGCATTGATTCCGGCGATTAGGGTAAGATTTTTTCGAAGGCTATCGTTTCTAAGGTGTTCTTGCAGGGATCGAACTTGAAAATCGAGGTTGATATTATCGAGGTTTATCGAGCTCACCAAGGAGGTTTCCGGCCAAATAGCCACTTGGGTAGAATCACCGGTAAATCGCTTGGTTGTTTCCCAGAGCTGATTCACCATGGCTAGGGGGTAGGTATCGAATTTTTCGTTCCAAGGATCGTAGTTTGGCTGAATAACGGCTACGTTAACGGGCGTCCCTTCTTTGGGGTTGATTCTGCTTTTCAGTCCGATGGAGAGTAGGTAGAGTCCCAGTAAAGTAATGGTGGGTAGCAGGAGTTGGGTATTGGATTTGTTGTTAATGGCTCTGAGGATGAGCAGGTTAACGATGATTACTACGAAGCTGCCTCCTAGGGTTCCGGTGATTTCGTACCATTGAATGAAATTGGGCAGTCCTACAAGACCGTTTCCAAGGGTTAGCCAGGGCCAAGAAAGATCCCAGCGGTGGTGAAGGTATTCGAACGTAAGCCAGGTAATGAGCAAGGCTGCGAAGGCTTGGGTGATATTATGGGTGCGTTTGGCAGTTAAACGAAAGGCGGTAAAGGGCAGTAACATGAACAGCGAATTGAGCGCAAGCATGGCGATGGCGCCGGCGGGCGAAGAGTTCCATACCCACCAGGTGGTGGTGATGTTAAAGCTTAGTAGGGAGAGGTAGAGTATTCCGTAATATTTAAGGAAAGAGCTGTGTTTGTTAAGATTGGCATAATTTAACCATGGCAGTAGGGCTACAAACAGCAATTGGGTGAATTGCATGGGGTACCAAGCTAGCCAAAACAGCAATGCGGGTAGTAATATTACGGCGATTATCGGCATGAGTGAGCAAATTACGGGTTGGAAATTTAGGTTTAGTTAACTATAGCGTTACGAATTTACTCCTTCTAACGTAACCACAAATTCGCCTTTGGGAGCATGGGCTTTGAAATGGGCTAACACATCGGCCAAGGAACCGGTAATGGTTTCTTCAAATTTTTTGGTGAGTTCCCGGGAGACCGAAATTCTTCGTTCTTGAGGATCGATAATTTCGCTTAATTGCTCTAGGGTTTTAAGCAATTTGTGTGGGCTTTCGTAGAAGACGGTGGTATGGTCTGCGTTTGCGATTTCGTTGAGTTTTGTTTGTCGACCTTTTTTCATCGGCAAAAAACCTTCGAAGGTGAATTTATGGAGGGCGAAGCCGCTTTTGAGTAAAGCGGGAATGAAGGCGGTGGCACCGGGTAGCACGTCTACGGTCAGTTGATTTTGTAGGCAGGCACGGGTGAGGAGGAAACCGGGATCGGACACTCCTGGGGTTCCGGCGTCGGAAATTTGAGCCACGGATTTGCCATTTTTTATATCGTTAATGATTCCATTGAGTTTGTGGTGTTCATTGTGCTGATGAAAGGAATGGCAAGGGGTATCGATGTGGTAATGATTGAGGAGTACTTTTGAGGTGCGGGTATCTTCGGCCAGGATATAATCTACGGATTTCAGGGTTTCTACGGCTCGATAGGTGATATCGCCTAAGTTTCCGATGGGGGTAGGAATAAGGTATAAAATGCCGCTCACAGAGCAAAGGTAGTAATTATCTCATAGGCGATGGGTATTATAGTCCGAGCAACCTTTTTTTCGCATGGTATTCCTGTCGTAGAAATTTGTTTCTGGGTCCATTACCGCTGATACTGAGGAGGGTACCGTTTTGTTTGCAGGTTTCCAGCCAATTTTGGGAGGCGTCTACCCAATGGGCGCAATCGGACTGCATTACACCGCACATTTGAGACACTACCCAAGCAACATTTTCTCGGGTGGTTTTGAATAGGATGGTATTATCGTTTGTAACTAGGGGTGTAAAGTACAGCTTGTATTCTCCGCCTTGGAGGTAGGATTGAATGGGGTGCATTTTTTTGCCGATGGAGGCTTGTTCGTGGATGTGTTCGATGAGCATATCGTAATCGTCCATAACGGCTTGAAATTCGTGTTGGTTTTTAAACAACCCAGATTCTTGGTAATATTTGATTTGGTAGAGGGTTGAGAACAGGGTTTCGTAGCTCCAAATTTCTTCGGATGGGAGTTGTAGGTATTGGGAGGCGATGGATTGGAATTTTGGATTAACGGGGCAGAGGGAGGCTTGGAAGGATTGATTTTTCAGTTCTGGTTGATTTAGGAAATCGCGTTGCCACACAAAATTTTTAAAGGCGGCTAAGGCTGGGAACCAGAAATAATAGAATAAGGGTATTTCTTTGGCTCCGTAGGCGATGTAGGAATGGGGTCGTTCTATGCATTTTTGCAGCATAGAATTGATATCGGTGAAGAGGTTGTCTAGGGTAAATTGTTGATTTATTTGTTTGAATTCGCCTTGAAACCAATTGTTTCCGAGGTTGATGAGGGTGTTAAGGTCTATATTAAATTCCTTGGCTAGGATAACGAGTTCCACGGCACGGAGGGATTCGGGATTTCGGATTCTGCGGTAGGCGGCATCTTCGGATATATTTAATAGGTCGGCTACGATGGCCGCGGTTTTCATTCCTTTTCTTTTTGTTTTTTGATGTAGTAGTTGCGTAAAGCTCTCGATCATTCTCATGGTGTATTTTGTTAAAATTTACGTTTAGTACAACGGGGGGTGGGGTGTCACCTAAGGTTGTTGCGATTTTTGCAAAACTTGGATTTGGGGGAGGGGTGTTTTTGCGGAATTTGCCAAGGTTATGGTATTGATTTTCAGGAGTTTTGTTTCAATAAATTTTATTAATTATGAGACGAACACTACTAGTATTATTTGGATTGTTGGGTGGAATTTGCTTGTGCAATGCTCAGCAGTTAGGATCCTCGGGTTTGGAGGATGGGTATTTTGGATGGCGATCTTCGGTGTATCGCGATTTGGAATTGCAGAAAACGGGCAAGGAACGGTTTGTTGAGTTATCGAATACGGGTATGGATCTCAGGCGATTTTCCGATGGATCGCTGGGGTTATGGGATGATAGTATTGATATGAATCAGGCCTACGAATTATGGAAATTGTACGAATATGGCAAAGTGGGTTCTGAGGTTCAGGAAGGGGCTTGGGACAGTTTTCAGGTGTGGACTCAGGGTTATTTACGAAGGGGTATAGTACCACTATTGGTTGTGGATTTTACCTATGCTCAGCTTACGGATTCTTTTTGGTTGCGGGGTGGGTATCGTATTAAAGAGGACAGTTCGGGGTTTGAGAAACGTGGGCCTTGGCATGTGGGTGATTTTGAGGAGAAGTATGCGTTTGGGGTTTTTCCAATGGTTTCGGTTATGCGACCAGAATATCAGAAATTGGTGCTGGATCCGCGGTTTATTCTTACGGATTCGAAGTTGAAAGTGGTTCAAAAATTTGGTGTTGACATGGATGGTTGGGAACGGGAGTTACCGATTGGTGAGCCGGTAAAATTCCATTGGAAACGGGGTTTGAATAATCTGCGATTTTTTATGTCGGATGTAGAGGATAGCATTCGTTTGGCATTGTTTAAAAATCCACAAATGTTCAGTAATGGAGGTAAGTTTTTTAAGCAGGTACGATTTTGGTGGAAGGCTTCTTGGGCAGAACAGACGTTGGGAGTTTTTAAGGGTTTACCGTTGGAATTTGGTGAATTTCCGGTGTTGATTAAGGATTTAACATCGGGGGAGACGATACCATCGGGTGCGAATTTGGTGATTCATTTTGGCAAGGATTCGGCAACGGGTCTAGCTAGAACTTGTGTTAAGCGGCCGATAGTTTTTGTTGAAGGCATTGATTTTGGGTATTCGGACATGCCGGAAGGGTGCCGGGATGGTAAGTGTGGTAATGTTGGGTACGTAGATTTATTGAAGGGTAAGCAATGGAATTCCCAAACTGGGGAATGGGAAACTTGGTTAGCGATTGAGCATACCCCGCTTGTGTTAGAGGCCTATTTGGACTCTGGGTATGATATCGTATATGTAGATTTTTGGAAGGGAAGTGATTGGATTGAGCACAATGCACAGGTTTTGGAAGCGGTTTTACGCCAGTTATCTCAGCGTTTGTGCGGGGATGAGATGCATGTAGTTGGAGCGAGTATGGGCGGGTTGGTAGCGAAATACGCGTTGAATAAGATGGAAGAAGCTGGTGACTTGGGTTGCATAAGGAGTTACACTTCTTTTGATTCGCCGCATCAGGGGGCTAATATTCCTTTGGGCATGCAGCAGATGAGTAATTACTTAAAAGGGGTTAGCAGGGAGTCGCGGGATGTTGTGAATCGAATGTTAAATGCTCGGGCTTCCAAGGAATTGTTGGTGTATCATTTTGGCAGTAATAATGCATGTGATGAACTGAGAACGCAATTTTTAGCGAGTAAATACGCTACTTCTTTGCCGGTTCAACCGTGGAAAATGGCGATAGCTAATGGAAGTGGTTTGGGGGTTGACGGCATGCAGCGTTTGTTGGATGGATCGGAAATGGTTTCTGGGAGTAAGTTAGCTGAAATAGGAATTTCGGAATTTTCAAGGACCTTGTTGGACTCATTGATTTCGGGTTGCGATGATGCTGTTTTGCGTTTGTTGTTGGTAGGTTCTAAGAAGTTATTAGAGTCTACGAAGTTGCAATTTTATTCGTATGCATTTGATACACGAATTGGCAAGAAAGACAAGCAATTGACGGCGATGGCTGTGTATGGTGGTGGTATTTCTCGTAGGTTATTTGAAGTACAGGAGAAGAAGACCGCGTTAGATCATCAGCCGGGAGGTATGCATGACGGTATTTTGGGATTTAATTTTAATGCTATCGTTATGGGTGGGACCGTATTTGCTGATCGTACCTGCTTTATTCCTACCTGGAGTGCATTGAATTTGGAGGAAACTCCGTTTAATTGGGTAAAGCCCATGTACTTGAATTTGGGGTCTGGATGGTTATCCGGTAACGGTTCAGGGTTTGATGATTATTATGTAGCCAAGGAAAACCAAGAACATGTGTATTTTGATTCGGCCCAAGGCGGTAATGCATTTTGGTTATTGCGTAAATTATTGTGGTTGGACCGGGCTTCGGCGGAAAATACGAGTGGAGATTTGGTGTGGTATGGAAAGGAGCGCGATCGTTTTGTTGGTGGTAGGGTTGTTGGAAGTGGAAGTACTTTATCTATCAATCATCCGCAGGAATTGGGGAAATTGACTACGGGTCAGTTGAAATTATTGAATTCTGTACAGGGCAGACGATTTTATGTTGCTTCTTGTTCGGGTGCTAATTTGGAGGTGCAAAATAAGGGGTTGATACGCTTGGGTAGTGGTTTCAAGGGACGCCAGTTAACGGAGCTTATTATTGGTAGCGGAAGTTCGTTGGTGGTTGGAACGGGCGGCATGTTGAAGTTGGAGGGTGGAAATAGTGTATTGCGCATTCAACGTGGTGGTGTTTTGTACTTAAAGGATGAATCGGTTATTGAGGTTTGGGACGGTTCTTCATTAATCATAGAAGAAGGAGGATCGGTTGTGTTGGGTGATGCTGTAGACTTCCGATTGTTAGGTACGGGATCGTTGTTTCATGTTAAGGGTAAATTAATTATGAACCCTGGTGTCAAATTCCAATTGCATCCATATCGTGGAACGGAGTTGGGTTTAATGAAATTCAGTGCCGTAGGAAAGGGCTATGGGATATTTGAATTTGCTGGGGAAGACAATGTTTTGGAGATTGTTGGCAATGGCAAAGAGAACGGGGTAGTTTTTCAGATGGAAGGTACAATTGATTTACGAAAAGGAATCAAGGAGTTATCAATCTTGGAATCGGATGTTTTGTTGGGTAAAGCAACCACCGTAATGCTTGGAGGATTAATTGAGATACGTGAGAGTTTGTTGGGTAGCAGAGGTTGGAGTTTCCGTTCTTCGAATCGATGGAGCATTGATTCAGGCAGCGTGTTGATGCGTGACAACTTGGTGAAAGGATTATCTGGGGGTATTGTTTTGGGGAGAGGGATGGTGATTGATGCATTTGACAACAATCGTTTTATGGATAATGACACGGGATTGGTGTTAAAAACGGAAGCATTTAATTTATATGGTAATCGATTTGAGGATAATGAGGTGGGTGTTTTTGTGAGGGGTTTTGGAGATGGAAAGAAACTTATTTCTCAGGGTTATTGGTTGAATAATTCGCGGGGATTGGTTTTGGATGCTTCCAAGGATTTTGGTGGTAGTGCATTGTTTTTGAGAGAGAATTACTTCGTAAGTAATGGATTGGGTTTGTTGAGTTTGGGAGGAAGTTTGGGAATGGGTTGTTGTAATTTCGCTTACAATGATACGGGTATTTTGCAACAGGGGGGTGTTCTGGCGCTGGGTTGGGGCAGTGGATTGCGTTATGGTGCAGATACGGTGGCTTTGATGAATAATACATTTGACAAGAACAACGCGGCTCATTTGTTGGTGGACAGTGTTTCTGTATTTTGGTGTGGTAATAATAACTTCCGAATGGACAGAAGTTTTTCAGCGGTTAGGCCAATGGTGAGAGGTACTGTTTCTAATGGGGTTGTATCGGGCAGTAGTGGCCCTATTTCTATGAACTTCGGTAAGGTATATTTTTGGCCAAAATCATCGGTTGGATTTTCACAGGTATATGCAAAGCATGTGCAGTTGACCCAGTCTGGCCAAGTTGTTAGCGGCGAAGGTCAATTAAAGGATAGTTTAAATACGTCTTGTTATTTTCCGTTGATGGTTTGGAATGGTGGTACGATGAAGGATTCTTACGGTTTGGTTTCAGATTCTGTGTTTACATTGGAGAAATCGGGACCCGTTGTGGTTAGAATTTATGATTTACAAGGTAGATTATTGGCTAAAGATGCTGATTTTAAGAAAATTAGCACTTCTGTTTCGCCTGGAATTTACTTGGTTGAGTGGGAGTTTGGGCACGGAAAGGAAATAAAAAAGGTATTGATAGACAAATGATAAGAATAAACCCGCGTACCCTATTAATTTTGTAAGATGAAGATTACGTTTTGGGGTGCCGCTCGACAGGTGACAGGAAGTATGCATGTTTTGGATTTGCCGGGGGGTACGCGGGTTTTGATAGATTGTGGTTTGGATTATGAGAATAGAAAAGAATTTGAAGCAAAGAACGAACGGTTTCCGTTTGATCCGGAGTCAATAGATTTGGTGGTTTTAACGCATGCACATATCGACCATTCGGGCAATTTACCCAATTTAATTCGTCAAGGATTTTCGGGGAAGATTGTTAGTACAGCACCAACATTGTTATTGAGTGAATATTTGTTGAATGATAGTTTGAATATACAGCGGATGGAATTGGCGGCTAAGGAGAAGGCAATTCGAAGAAAGCGGGGTATAAAGGGCAAGAATATTCGATTGCAGCCGTTGTATGCAAAGAAGCATATTCAGGATTTTGTAGATATGGCAGTTCAAGTGGACTACGAGCATCCTTATGTATTTAACGATGAGTTGCAATTGAGTTTGCACCAAGCAGGTCACATATTGGGTGCAGCATCGGTTCGATTTGAAATCACCCATGGTAATGTGGTACATCGTGTAGGATTTACTGGGGATTTGGGCAATGCTAATTCTAAGTTGGTTCCGGATCCGCATCCGATGGAGGGATTGGATTATTTGATTTCGGAGAGTACGTATGGGGGTAGAAAACACATGACGGATTCTCGTAGGGCGGAGGAGATATTATTGGATGAAGTAACGGAGGTATGTGTTCAGCAGGGTGGCAAGTTGGTGATTCCCGCGTTTAGCGTTGGGAGGACTCAGGCCATCATTTTCACGTTGCATCAGTTATACAGACAGGGTAAGCTACCCAATATTAAAATAATAACGGATAGTCCATTGGCAATTCGGAGTACGCATGTTTATCAACAGCATATATCGTATTTGAATGAGGAAGCTCACGAGTTTCAACGACAGCATGGTGGATTATTTAATTTTCCTTTGCTTCATGTGGTTGAAGATGATCGAGAAAGTGAGTTGTTAAGTGTGATTGACGAGCCTTGTGTTATTATTTCTGCTGCTGGTATGGTTGAGGGGGGTAGGATTCAGATGCATGTAAGAAATAATATTGGTAATGATAGAAATCGGATATTGATTGCCGGATTCTGTGCTGAGGGCACCTTGGGTTGGCGATTGTTGCAGGGTCAGGACTTTGTGGAGATTAATCATAAGTCGAGACCGGTTCGTGCGAGTATTCGAAGAACGGATGTTTTCAGTGCGCATCCGGATCACGAGCAGATGGTGAATTATTTTGAGAAATCGCATGCATCGCGCGGATTGAAAGGTTTGTTTTTGGTTCATGGTGATTTTGTTCAGATGCAGAAATTAGCAGGAGATATATCTTTTTGTCCGGTACATTTGCCCGGTAAAGGGGAGGTTTTTCAGTTGAATTAAGGTAGAAGTTGGATTGAGTACAAGTACAGCTATATTGAATCCATTGTTGAGACCCTTGGGTTTTTTGTATGGTACAGGGGCTTGTATTCGGAGGAAGTTTTACACGGTATTTGGATTGCGGAAGACGGTAGATATTCCGGCCTGGGTAATTGGTAATTTATCCGTGGGAGGTAGTGGTAAAACGCCGTTGGTTATTGAGCTACTACAACGGTTAAGAAAAAAACGAGGGGATGGATTTTCGGTTGCTTCTTTATCACGGGGTTATGGCCGTAAATCGAAAGGATTTTATGAAGTTACGGATTGTGAATCAGATAGGTTTGGGGATGAGCCCTGTGAGTTGTATGCTACGTTGGCAGGCCATTCTTTATTAGGCGATTCTATTAGTGAAGCGACAGGTGTGGGTGTTTATGTTGGTGAAAACAGGGTGGAAGCTTTGGCGCGAATTAAATCTGAGGGATTTGATTTGGTCTTATTGGACGATGGTATGCAGCACTTGCCGTTACAGGCTACAGGGTATATTTTAACTGCGGATTATGCAAAGTTACCCGATCAAGATTTCTGCATGCCTGCCGGTAGTTTGCGTGAATTTATGGGTTGTACCGAGTTGGTAGATTTTATCGTTGTTACTAAATGTCCAGGAGATTTGGTAGATGCTCATTTTGAAGGGATGCGATCGCGATTAAAAGGACTGATTAAAGAGGATTTAAGGAATGAATCGGATAAGCGGATTTTGTTTATTGGTCAGGGGTTATCCTTTTTTACCGCTTCCCATAGTGATGGAAAATTAACAGAGGTTGATATATCTTTAGTGGGTAGTGAAGGGAGCGCGTTTTTTGCGGTTACTGGTGTTGTTGGCGGAGAGGGTGTTATTGCGGGTTGGAAGCATTTTTTACCGATTGTGGAGCAGAGGCTATATCGTGATCATTTTCGTTATGAACGTCGACATATTCAGGAATGGGTTAATGAAATGCGGCAACAGGGCATTTTGAATTTTGTTTGTACTCGGAAGGATTGGATGCGTATTTTGCCTTATTTGGATGATTTTGGTTGTGAAATACAACTAATAGTTGTTGGAACAGCTCCTGTCTTGTTGGAGCCTATGGATGATTTTGAATTTTTATTAAACGAAATATTAAAGAAAAACTAAGTTGAATGGATATGAAAAATAAATTTTTACGCGTATTGGTAGGTATAGTTGGAAGTGTGATTTTGGGTTTAACAAGTTGTTCGGTGGATCCATCGGTGGTGATGGATGAATTTAGAAATCAGCCGGATAAAATTTGGGAATGGAAAGAGGTTCAGTCGTTTGATTTTGAAATCACCGATGGCAATTCTTATTACGATATTAGTGTCCAGTCGAGGATTACCGCTCAATTTGCTTATAGTAATTTGTGGATGGTGTATAGACTAGGTTTTCAGGATAGTTTGAAGGGTTCACCCCAAGCAAATCTCAGTTCCAAAGTGGCTGGAAGCAAGCAGTTTGATGCAGTTTTGGCCGATGAGACGGGCCGATGGTTGGGCGAGGGAAAAGGCAATTTGCGGGTGTATTCATTTCCGGTTATTCAACGTGCGGTTTTAAAGCCGGGGAAATATCGATTTTTGCTCAAACAAAATGTTCGTGTAGATCAGTTGTTTGGAGTGTCTGATATTGGTTTACGGGTGGTAAAATCCGGTGCTATTTTATAAATAAGAATCTATGGTAGTTCGTGGAAATGCGGCTGCGCTGTTAGGCGTGGACGCTCGATTAGTGACTGTTGAGGCTTCCTTAAGTCCATCTTTTGATGGTGGTGGTACTTATATTATTGGGTTGCCGGATAATACGGTGCGGGAGAGTTTATATCGTTGCGATGCAGCTATACGAAACAGCAATTTTGAACCCATACGTCAGCGATTGGTTATCAATTTATCCCCGGGGGATATTCGTAAGGAGGGAAGTTCTTATGATTTAACGATTGGAATGGTAATGTTGTGTGCAAGTTACCAATTGGGGGATATCGGAGCTTTGGAAGGGTGGATGATTATGGGGGAGTTGGGCTTGGATGGCAGAGTATTATCTATGAAAGGGGCGTTGTCTATAGCTATTTTAGCGCGTAAACAAGGGATTAAACGTGTAATTGTCCCTTTGGAAAACGCCCGGGAGGCTGCAATGGTTAAGGATATTGAAGTTTATGGTGTAGCGACGTTGCGGGAGGCAGCTGAAATTGTCCGTGGCGAAAGTTCATTGAATCCGATTTTTGTGGAGGCAAGGTCTGAATTTGAAGATAGTTTTTTGGACTTTGGGGTAGATTTTTTGGATGTGAAGGGTCATGAAGCTGCAAAGCGTGCATTTGAAGTTGCTGCTGCTGGGGGGCATAATTTGATTATGATTGGTTCACCGGGCAGTGGTAAAACCTTGTTGGCCAAAAGAATGCCTAGTATTCTTCCACCGTTGAGTTTGCATGAGTCGTTGGAGACCACCAAAATTCATTCGGTTGCGGGTAGATTATTTGGTAAGGGTGGTTTGGTATCACAGAGGCCGTTTCGGAGTCCTCATCACACCATTTCGGACATTGCGATGATTGGTGGTGGACTAAATCCGATGCCGGGTGAAATCTCTTTGGCTCATCATGGTGTATTGTTTTTGGATGAGTTACCCGAATTTAAGAAAAGTGTTTTGGAGACGTTGCGACAGCCCCTTGAAGAGAGAACGATAGTGATAAATCGGGCAAAATATGAGGCAGAATTTCCGGCGAATTTTATGTTTTTGGCAAGTATGAATCCCTGTCCCTGTGGTTATTTAATGCACCCTCAACGGGAATGTACCTGTAGTGCGGTGTCGATTCAAAAGTATAAGTCCAAGGTTAGTGGTCCTTTACTGGATAGAATAGATATACAGATAGAGGTGGAGACTCAAGATTTGGATAGGGAAAGCACGAGGAAAGTAGATAGCAGTGCAGAGATTCGTGCACGGGTAGTTGCTGCGCGGCAATTGCAGAAGGATCGATTTATGGCAGCTGGAATTGCCGGGATTTCAAGCAATGCAGGAATGGGGTCAGCGGAATTAAGTAAGTTTTGCGTCTTATCTTCGGTGGGTTCAATGCTATTGAAAGCAGCGATACAAAAGTTGAATTTGAGTCATCGCGCCCATGATAGAATATTAAAGGTAGGTAGAACCATTGCGGATTTAGCGGGTTCGGAATCGATTTTACCGGAGCATATTGCTGAGGCAATTCAATATCGCAGTTTAGATAGGGAATAAAAAACCCCCACTGTTTTGCAGTGAGGGTAGTTTTGAATGATTTTTTTAATTATTTCACCAAGGTTAACTCGTAGATGATGTTGGATGCGCCGCCTAATTTGTCAACGATAAACAATACGTAGCGGATATCCACGCTAATGGTACGTTGTACGTTGGGTAAGAAAGCGAAATCGGAGCTGATGGCTTCCCAGTTTCCGTCAAATGCAGTACCTATCAGTTCGCCTTTGGCGTTCATTACGGGTGAACCTGAGTTACCGCCAGTGATATCGTTATCGGTTAAGAAGGCAGTATGTAATTCGCCATCTTTATCGGCGTATTGACCGTAATCTTTGTTTTTGATTAATTGGATCAATTTGTCTGGAGCGTCAAATTCAAAGTCGTTGGGTTTGAATTTCTCCAGTACACCGCGAGCCGTAGTGAAATCGCTGTAGAAAACCGCATCTCTGGCATTGTAAGGTTTTACCGTTCCGTAGGTTAAACGCATAGTACCGTTTGCATCGGGAGCGAAGGCGGATTTCGACATTTCCAGCTGGGCGCTCATGAATAAGCGATTTGCGCGGTTAAGTTTAGTATTTACTTCGGTTAAACGGTCTTTAAGCGTAACATTGATAATGTCAACGTATGCGGTAGATATAACAAATAACAAGTCTTTCTGCAATGCGGAGGCACTCGGCTTTTTCAAGAATTTCTCCAATTTCTCTTTGGAAGTGAACACTGATTTATTGAATAGTTCTTGTGCGATTGCCTGATAGTTATTGTTATGTTTTGCAACTAGATCTTTCAATGCTTGTGGTAATAATGATTGATCTAAGTCCTCGAAAATATGCTTAAGAATTACAGCGATAACTTCCTGTTCGATGGGTGCAAAGTATTCGGCAAACAGTTCGGTACTGTTCATTTTGGAGGCCATTTTTGAAGCCGCGGCAGATTTTTTAGCCAATAGTGAATCGTACATTGGTTTTAAGGACAGGGCAATTTGCATGGACTGGCTATTGGAGATACCGTCTTGGAAATACACACTGAATAATCCAATTTTATTTAACTCGCGGTAGGCTTCGTCGTACAGAGACGTTACTTCGCCGTATTTAGATTGAAGGTTGTTATCGCGCACCCATTTTTCGAATGCTTTTTCGGCGTTTTTACGGGTGGTATATAATCCATCTTCGTTGGACAGGTCTTTTGCTTCGCCACCGAATTTATTCCAATAGTTACCGATAGAAGCCAATTGATCGGCGTACATCAAGCGTACTTTTGGATCTTGTTTCATGTATTTTTCATACACATCCATGATATCGCGGCGAAGTTGAACGCGCATTGGACGTTCTTTGGATGCTAAATATTTGATACCTTCGGAGTAGGTGTATCGGGTAGTTCTACCTGGGTAACCCATGATCATTGCAAAATCGCCGGTTTTAATACCGCCAATATTTACGGGAAGATGGTGCTGGGGTTTGAAGGGCTTATTTGCGGGGGTATAATCGGTTGGTTTGTTGTTTGCATCGGCATAAATACGGAACATGGAGAAGTCGCAGGTATGTCGGGGCCAGCGCCAGTTGTCGGTTTCACCACCAAATTTTCCAACATTTTCTGGGGGAGTACCTACTAAGCGGATATCGCGATACACTTCGTAGTACATAGCGAGGTACTGATTTCCGTTATAAAAGGGGGTAATTTCGATTACGTAGTTGGCGCGTTCTGCACCTAGAGCTGCGATGATTTGGTTTTTGGCCGCAACTAGATTTTTCACAACGGCATCGGTACGTTCTTTTTCGGAGGCATTGATGGCGATGTCTTTAAGCACGGTGGCGGTTACGTCTTCAATTTTTCTTAGTAGACCTATATTGAAATTTGCGGGTCTTTCTTTGTCTTGGGAGGTGGCCCAGAACCCATTGGTTAGGATATTGTCTTCGTTGGTAGAGAGTTTTTGGATGGCGCCATAACCGCAATGGTGGTTGGTTAGGAATAGACCTTGGGAAGAGATGATTTCGCCGGAGCAAAACATTCTACCTTCTTTGGACATCAAACGTACGATAGCGTCTTTTGTTGATGCTTTGTTCACGGAATAGATGTCTTCGGCCGATAACTTCAAGCCTTTTGCTTGCATAGGATCTTGGATTTTCTGTAATAATACCAAGGGCCACATGCCTTCATCGGCATGTAATTGGAGAATCGATGCAAGGGCAACGATGGCGGAAAGTATGCGTTTTTTCATGGTAAATAGAATACTATTAAATGAGGCTGCAAGTTACTTTAAAAAATTGAAAGGTAGGAAATGTGCGATTATGGTCTACTCGGGTATAAATTTGATTACTGAAAAGCTTAAGGAATTTTGGCAAAACAGACATTTATATCGATGCGTTCGGAGGGATATTATTGTTCGGAGGCGGATGTTTACATTGATCCATGGCGGAGTGTTGATTTTGCTGTAATAACCCATGCACACAGCGATCACGCTCGCGGTGGGATGCGGAATTATTTATCACACAAGGACAGCGAAGAGGTATTGCGGTTGCGGTTGGGAAAGGGTATTTCGTTGCAAACGGTGGAGTACGGAGAATCGGTTTGGAAAAATGGAGTTGAGATTACGTTGTTTCCCGCAGGTCATGTTCCTGGAAGTGCGCAGGTGCGATTGCGTAAGGGGAAAGATTGTTGGGTAATAACGGGCGATTATAAAACGGTAGGCGATGGGTTGTCGCCGTCCTTTGAACCGGTTGCTTGTGATTCGATGATTACGGAGAGTACCTTTGCCTTGCCGGTATATCAGTGGTTGCCTCAATCGGTAGTTTTTGATGAAATAAATGCATGGTGGCGAGGTTGTTTGGAGGCAGGTGAATATGCGGTATTGAGCACGTATTCATTGGGGAAAGCCCAACGGGTGATGAAATATTTAAATCGTGAATTGGGCATGGTTTATTGTCATTCGGCAGTTTCGGAAACGAATTTAGCTTTAGAACGACAGGGGTTTGAATTTGGTGAATGGATGGCGTTGCCAACGGCAGGGGGCAGAGGAAAAAAGTTGGGTTTATTGAAAGATTTAATTCCTAGCGGATCGTTGGTTGTATGTCCACCCGCTGCATTAGAATCTCAATTAATTCAGGGCTTGGGTGATTATCAGACAGCGAGTTGCAGTGGATGGATGCAGTTGCGAGGACAGCGACGATGGGGGAATTTGGATCGAGGATTTGTTTTAAGTGATCATGCGGATTGGCAGCAATTGAACGATGCGGTTTCTTGGTCTGGTGCGGAAAATGTATACGTTACCCATGGATACAGTGAAATATTTGCGCGGTACTTGCGGGAGGAAAAGGGGTTGAATGCACAGACGGTTGGTGTATTACGCGGTGGGGATTTTCAGTTGGAATTTGTGGAGAAGGGAGAAGATGGATGAGGGAATTTGTAGCGTTGGTAGAGCGGTTAGACAAGACCAATCGAACCAAAGAAAAGCAACAATATTTGGTTGATTATTTTCGGACGGCACCGGAAGAGGACTTGTTATGGGTGGTGGCCTTGTTTACCCATAGACGACCTCGCGGAGTAATAAAGTTGGCCTTGTTGAAGCAGTGGGCATTGGAAGTTAGTGGGTTACCCGAGTGGTTGTTTCAGGAATCCTATCATTATGTTGGTGATTTGGCTGAGACCTTGGCATTGTTGGCTAAGGTGGAACAATTGGAGGAATCGAATTTGAATATATTGGATAAAGGAAACTTGGGTTTGGGGAGTTTGGATTCAATATTTCAGCGGATGTTGCTGATAAAGAAGGCGGATGTGGAACAGCAAAAGCTTTGGGTTTTATCGGTTTGGAGGCAATTGGAATCGATAGAGCGATTTGTTTTCAATAAATTTCTTACTGGGGGGTTCCGAATTGGGGTATCAGAGCAATTGTTGTATAAGGCGATTGCGGAGGTTGAAGGGCTATCGGTATTGGAAGTTCAGCATCGATTGATGGGAAACTGGAAACCGGATGAAGGAACGTATCGAGATTTGGTTGTAGGAGGTCGATCTGGCGCAGAAGCGGTACCTTTTCCTTTCGCATTATGCTATTCTTTGGAAGAATTGTTGGTCGATGATGGAGTTGATACTGGAGTGAAGGTTGGTTTGGAGGAGAAATTGGGGCGGGTAGATGAATGGCAAGTGGAATGGAAATGGGATGGTATCCGAGCGCAGTTGGTAAAACGCGGTGGGAAGGTATGGTTATGGAGTAGGGGGGAGGAATTGATCAATGAAACGTTTCCGGAAGTGAAAGATTGGCAGGATTTACTGGAAGGGGATGTGGTTTTGGATGGAGAATTATTGGTATGGGTGGATGGAAGACCGGCTTCGTTTCAGCAAATTCAACGCAGATTGGGCAGAAAGCGGGTAGGGAAAAAATTACTGGAGGAATGTCCGGTGATATTTATGTCGTACGACCTATTGGAAATAGCCGGTGAAGATTTGCGGGATAAGGCCTTGGTTGATCGGCGGTTATTGTTGGAGGATATGTTGGCAGGGATGGAGGATTGCGGCGTGCGGATTTCCCCTACATTGGGGGTGAGTAGTTGGGAGGATGTTGGGCAATATCGGAGTGATTCGGGAATTGTGGCTGCGGAGGGATTGATGTTAAAACGGAAGGACAGTGTCTATGTAGGTGGCCGAAAGCGTGGAGCTTGGTGGAAGTGGAAGATTGCCCCAGAGACGGTAGATTGTGTTTTAATTTATGTTCAACGCGGGCATGGGAAGCGGGCGTTGTTGTATACAGATTTTACGTTTGCGGTTCGTGATGGGGATCGTTTGGTTCCATTTGCCAAGGCATATTCGGGATTAACGAATGCGGAATTGGAGGAAATAAATCGGTGGTTAAAGAGTCATACCCGAGAGAGTTTCGGGCCGGTGCGAAGTGTGGATGCTGAATTGGTTTTTGAAGTTGCTTTTGAGGGAATCTCTAAGAGCAGCAGGCACAAGAGTGGCATAGCGGTGCGATTCCCGCGAATTGTACGTTGGAGGAAAGATAAAACGGTTGCTGAAATTGCAACGTTGGATGATTTGCAAAAATTGGTAGGTAGTTAACCCAATTTCTAATTTTGGCAGGCTGAAATTTAACCTTTTCCGCCCCATTCTTGGGGGTTTTGGGCGAAATTGTTGACGGTTTCTAATTCCGTTGATTGTATAAATCCATTTTCCGCTGCTACTTGGGTAAGTGCGGGTAAATTGGTTAGGGTAAAAACGGGAATTCCAGCACTTGCAAACTTTTCCGTAGCATTTGCAAAACCGTATGTAAACAATGCTACCACTCCAACAACGTTTGCTCCCACTGCTTGAACTGCTTCAACGGCTTGAAAACTACTTTTCCCTGTAGAAATAAGATCTTCAACCAAAACCACGTTATCGCCGGGTAGTAATTCGCCTTCTACTTGATTTTTTAGACCATGTTTTTTGGGTTCGGGTCTTACGTAGCAATAGGGTGCATTAAGAATATGAGCAGCCAGAGCACCGTGTGCGATACCGGCAGTGGCGATACCGGCAATGCGGTTTGCGGTGGGAAACTCCTTGGAAATAGTGGCTGCGAGCTCTTGGGCCACGAAGGTTCGAACTTCAGGAAATGATAGAACCATTCGGTTATCGCAGTAGATTGGAGATAGGATTCCGGAGGTCCAAGTAAATGGTTTAGATGGACTTAGTTTAACAGCCTTTATTTCGAGAAGAAATTTTGCTAACTTTGCGCTTGTATTGGACATGAGTGCGCAAAGTTATAAAATCTACTTTAACGAAAGTGCGTTAGTGATTGCGGATTCTCCGAGTGCGTTACGAGGGCTTAGTAACTTGTACTATATCGGGGACGATGAACTGCACAAAAGTTTTAAGATTTTGATGTCTACGGAGACGTATGGCAGGGTGATGAACTTCGGATTAATTTGTCCGGAACCGGAAGTAGTCTTTAATGAATTTAAGGCTGAATATACGGTAATTCAAGCGGCTGGAGGACTTGTATTCAACAAGGACAATCAAATGCTTACCATCAAAAGAAATGGCATTTGGGACATGCCCAAAGGGAAAATTGAGCGACATGAAGACCGGATGGCTGCTGCGTTACGAGAAGTGATGGAGGAAACCGGAATAAATATGTTGAATATTAGCGAGAAGGTAGGGGAAAGTTATCATGCTTACTTCGAAGAGGATGCCATCATGTTAAAAGAAACCCATTGGTATTTCATGAATTGCACGGGTAAATCCACGTTAAAACCACAAGTAGAAGAGGGAATTAGTGAAGTGAAATTTGTTGATTTGGAGTGGTTTAGGTCGGAAGAGTTTAGTTCTTACCAGAGTATTCGCGATATAGTAAAGCGTGCGTTGGATAAGCATGCCGAAGCAAAGGCGCAGTAGACGCTATTTTATATTTTAAAAATTTATCTAATTCCTGCGGGAAGGTAGCGTTGGTATTCTGCCTGATGGATAATTAAATCGCGTACCAATGTTGAGCTGATGTACGATAATTCGGGGCTAGAAGTAATAAAGATTGTTTCGATATCATTCCACAGCGCTTTATTTAATTGTGCGATATGGCTTTCGTAATCAAAATCGGATCCATTGCGTAAACCGCGAATTAGAAATCGGGCATTGTTTTTTTTGCAAAACTCTACGGTTAATCCCTCGTAGGATTGTATGGTTATTTTAGGATTATTTGCAAAGGTTTTTTGGATCCATTCGATGCGTGTTTCCAAGGGGAATAATGTAGTTTTTTTTGTATTTATTCCGATGGCTACAATTATTTCATCGAATAACGGCGATGATCGATTTATAATGTCCTCATGTCCAACAGTAATTGGATCAAAGGTACCTGGGAAAACAGCGATTTTATTCATGGCTAATTATTGATGTCGATTTTTTTCTATAATAATATCTAATAACTTAATAAATATCGTTTGGAAAGATGTTCAATATTTATATTTGGACAGCGATATGGATTTAATTGAAAATGCTAGCATAGTTGAGTCGGCCAATAGACATCCCTGGGAGCTTGCAAGATATGATATTATTAAAAAGAATGTAAATAAAATTAGTAGAAATGCCGCGGATTCATGTCGGGTTGTAGATATTGGTTGCGGAGATGCATATGTGATTAATCGATTAAATGCGGATTTAGCTCTTGCTGGGGCAATAGGGGTGGATATAAATTTTAGTGAAGAGCACTTATTACAACTGGGAAATACAGATAACGGAGTAGATTTTTATCGAGATTTTCGTGATATTTTGGTTTCGGACAACAGTGAATATTTAATATTACTAAACGATGTATTGGAGCATATTGAAGATGATTTGGGGTTTTTTACATCGGTAGTTAATCATTTTCGGTACGCTAAATCGTTGACTTTTTATGTTACTGTTCCTGCGTTTCAATTTGTATTTTCTCAACACGATGTTGATTTACTTCACTACCGTAGGTATACATTAAGGAGTTTAGGGTTATTAGGGAAAAGGAACAATTTAGAAATCAGCGAGCACGGGTATTTCTTTTTTGGGCTTTTGACTGTTAGGACGGGACAATTCCTGTTAGAAAAGTTGAAAAGCAAGGGCGAGAACAATGAATCTTCAATTGGAGTTAACCATTGGAACCGAGGCGGTATCATTACGGGACTGGTTACATTTACACTGTATTTAGATTATTTGATTTTGCGCGGTTTTTCAAGGATTGGTATTCATATTCCTGGTTTATCTGCGTGGTCAATATTTAAACTTCGAAATTGATGAAATTGGCCTGTGTGATTCCCTGTTATAATGAGTCTAAGCGGTTGGATTTAGCCACTTGGATTTCAATAGAGGCAAAATATAGGGATGTGGAGTTGTTTTTTGTGAATGACGGTTCAACGGACAATACGAAGGATATAATTGAAGATTTAGCGAATCGATTTTCCCGTGTTCATTTAATCCAATTGGGAGAGAATCAAGGAAAAGCAGGGGCGGTTAGGCAAGCCATGTTGCAGTTATCCATTTCGGATTTTGATTATGTGGGTTATTTGGATGCGGATTTAGCGACGCCGTTCGAAGAGTTTTATAGAATTGCGGTAGAGGCAATCACTAGTAATTATAATCTATGTATTGGTGCCCGGGTTAAATTGTTGGGCTCTGGTATTAAGCGCAATGAACGCCGACATTTTTTTTCTCGGATAATTATTACCTTTTATAATGCAATTTTCGGACTTGCGATTTACGATACTCAGTGTGGGTGTAAGGTATTTAAGCGATCCTTAATTGAGCCTCTTTTCGGGCAAGAATTTTGCAGTAATTGGATGTTTGATATGGAATTATTTATTCGATATCAACACAAATTTGGGAGTTTGGAAGGAGTGAAGGAGATTGCTTTAGAACGATGGGAGGAAATTGGTGAAAGTAAAATGCGGGTGAAGGACTTTATGCTGGTGCCAATTAATTTTTTAAAAATTGTATACCGGTATAAATTTTTTAGTTAGTAATTAATTTGTGCCACGCTTTAGTATTGCATTGGTTAAATCTTATCGGTGAAAAACTAGGGTCTAAAAAACGAGATGATGGAGGAGCCGTAGTTTTTTACGGACTGTGGTGTGCTTGAAGAGGGAAATTGCAGTTGGGGTTTATGTTCAAATAATAGCACTGCATCCGCGTTTTTTGAGTTTAACAAAGGTAATAATAAAGTTGGCAATTGCTGTACATTGGGCATGTGGTAGGGGGGATCGGCGAAAATGACATCAAATTTTTCGTTCACTTTGGGGATGAATTTCCAAATATCTGCCATGATTATTTCCCAACTACCTGATATTGCCCTTGGCGTAGTGGAATTTTCCATTGTAGCATTTCCATCTTGGCTGTGCGTAGTTTTTTGGGATAGCTTTTGGTGTGTAATTTTCCATTCTTGACGAATGTTCTTTTGGTAGGCTATATTTTTTTTATCCAAATCCACGGATGTTACTGAAGCTGTGTACCTCGATAAAAATTCTAAGGCAATGATGCCCGACCCAGAAAAGAGGTCTAAGACGGTGGTTTCTGATAGGTTAATTTGATTTTGAAGGGAATTAAACAGAGATTCCCGTACTCTATCCGTAGACGGTCTAACGTGGTTAGCAAATCCTGGAAGAAGTTGTCTGCCTTTTAATTCTCCACCGGTAATGCGCATGCTTCTGCATTTATTAGAAATGAAACAAAATGAGCCATGGGTGATGGATTTTGATTGAGTATTTCCTGGTCGATATTATTTAAAAACTGGGTATGGGGAATAAGTTTAGAGAAAACCTGTTTGGTTTGATTTCCTTGAGGTGAGAAAAAATCGGCAAATAAAATCACCTTTAATTCCGATGGTTTCATTTTACGTTGATGGAATGGAAGTAAGGTAAAATACAGGCACTCTTGGGGATTGTTCACTCGGTAGGTGTTGGCGATAAGTAATTCGGATTGATAGAAAGCAAACAGTATGAATTGGTTTTGGTGATACCAAGCGAACACGGAGTATGTGGCATCTATGGCCGATAGTTTTGCTTCAGGCCACAGAAGCTGCATGAAGTGGGATGTTGCTGTTGGGTGTTGGTCTACTAAGAATTGAAGGCTATGTTCTCTATCTATGCCTGCTGTATTTACGGTGGATTGCTGAAATACATTGATTTGGTCGAATTGAGCAGGAACTAAACTAGCGGGTGTTTCCCATTCCATCCAATGAGTATCGGGAAGAGAATGCGGGTATTTGGTTAAGGTATAGGTAAGAAGTTGTTGGTTGTTGGAAAAAGTTAATTCGTGGAGAATATCGTTTTGAAGGAGATTAAGTCGTTTCGCGACTTGAGATTGCAATTCGGATTTCCAAGACCACAATATTTCCATAGAGCAAAGTTGGTGTATTTGTATTAATAAAAAAAGGTCGCTCTGTTGGGAGCGACCTTTTTCCTATATGTTAGAAATTATTTCTTTTTCTTTTTATCGGGGCAACCTTTGTTGGCAGCAGTACCTGCAACGGTTGGACAAGCATCTTCGTGATCAAAGATACCATCACCGTCTGTATCAGGGCAACCTGATCCAGCAGCAGTACCAGCTACTGAAGGACACTTGTCTTCTCCATCACCAACACCGTCACCGTCTTTGTCTGGGCAACCATTAGCACCGATGGTACCGGCAACGGTAGGACATTTGTCTTTACCATCTTCAACACCATCGCCATCGGTATCAGGGCAACCTTTTAATGAGGCTAAACCAGCCAACGTAGGACATGCATCGTCTTTATCGGAGATACCGTCACCGTCTGTATCGGGGCAACCGTTGAATTTAGCCAGACCGGCTACTTTCGGACAAGCATCTAAGCGATCTTCGATACCATCGCCGTCTGTATCTGGGCAACCTTTGAATTCAGCAGATCCTTTTACATCGATACACTTATCATCTCCGTCTAGGATACCGTCTTCGTCAGAATCGGTAGGACATCCAAGGCTATCCACAAACCTGCGGTATTGGGGTAAGGTACCTTTACATTTATCGTATTTATCGTAAACGCCGTCTTCGTCTTCGTCACGTACTTTTCCAACGGAAACATCACCACCGCGAGATCTGGAAACGCGAGCGGTTCCACCACCGCCTTCACCCATTGCATAGGAGATACCGATGTTGTGGAAAGACCACATGTCGTTGGTACGCCACAACTTGTGTGTTGGTGGGTGCACAGGATCTGGTACAGCGTTGTTTGCGCCATCCCACATATCGCTCATGGTATATGTAAGCGTGAAATTCCAGTGTAAAGCAACTTTCTCAGAGAAGAAGAATTTGAATCCCAAACCGCCTTGTAACGCTGCGTTGATGTCTGTCATTGCAGGCTTGCGGGTTAAGGTTGGATCGAATTCGTCTTTAACGTAGGGACTTGGTCCCCAAATTACTTGACTAAAGCAATAAAAGCCACCAACACCTGCTTGAACGTAGGGTTGGAAGGCAGATTCTTCGGATAATAATTTAAAACGAGCTCCTAAGGTTAAGTCGGCTGTATTGGCTCTAAATGACTGGTAGCGAGCATAATCGGGCAACTGCCAATTTTCTCCTTCCCAATGACGTGCAAAACCTACATCGCCAAAAGAAAGTGCTGCTAATCCATCGATTTTCTCGTTGATGTAATATGCGAAATTAACGCCACCCCCTTGGTAATCGGGTCTGCGTTGAAATCCGATGGACGAACCTAAGTCACCGGAATACTCGCGCAAACCACCTTGAATCTCCAAGGAGTGAGTGCCCGGAGATTGGGCGTTCACTGCTGCGGAGCTTACTAAGGCAGTAAGTGCAAGAAATGAATGTTTAAAGTAATGTATCTGCATATAGGGTTAGTTACAGGGTATTTTAGTAGTTGACAAATATAAGAAATGCGATTACAAAAAAAAGATTTTTCACAAATTTTGCCCATTTTTTTCCTCCTTCATGACATTAGGGTGAAAATTCATTTCTACGGGAATTGTCTATCCCGGATAAGGAAGTTAATTTACTATTTGTACGATGTTGGCCGATTGGGTAACAAAGTAGGGTGCTAATCGGGATCGTGCTTTGCCTTTGATGGGAAATCCATTGAGCATAAATGCGGAGCCGCAGCAGGAGGTAAACTCGTTATTATTCCATTTTCCGCAACGGAGATTCATTTCTATGGAATCGCCCCAGATTTCCGCGCAATTTCCTAAGGGTTCAAAAGCGCAGGTACGTTCAAATGCATACCATGTTCCATCAAAATCGTGGGTTAAAATAACGCCATTTACGCCCCCTTCGAGGTAGGCATACGTACCGGGACCCCAAAGATGTTGATAGGATGGAAGGTTTAAATCAATCGTAATGTTTACAGGTCCCTTTGGAATATTTTCAATTCTTTGGTTGTTGGAATCGCAAGAAGAAATCACTATCAGCGCTATCATCGTGGCAATTGACAGTAAAGCTGAAAGGATTCTGAATTTCTTCATAGGTCTAAAGGATAACGGAAAATATACGTGAATATTTATTCGTAACTATAGAATCCAATTTTGGTTTTTTGGCCATGGTGACCCGCATCTACCTTTTGTTGTTGAATTCTGGAAGGACGAAATTTAGGATCGTAATGAAATTGTTGGTACATGGAGGATGTAACCGAGAAATTCGTATCTACCCCAATCAAATCCATCAATCTGAATGCACCCATTTTAAATCCAGAGGCTTGCAGCAGGTTGTCAATTTGTGGTATATCGGCGACATTTTCTTCCAAAATTTTCAGGGATTCAACGTAATAATGTCGGGCCACTCGGTTCACAATAAATCCGGGAGCATCTTCGGCGTACACAGCGGTTTTACCTAGGCTAAGTGCCCAATTGAATGCAGCTTTAGCAATATCCGGACTGGTAGCGGCACCTTTAATAATCTCCACCAATTTCATGATGTGGGCGGGGTTAAAGAAATGCACTCCCACCAATCTTTCCGGATGTTTTAAGGGAGCTCCGATTTGGGTAATGGGAATGGAGGAGGTATTGGTGGCTAAAATGGTGTGGGGTGAATTGATGGACTCCAGATGCGCAAACAGTTCTTGTTTTACGGTGAGTTTTTCAACTACGGCTTCGATGATGAAGTTGGCAATTAGTTGATTTTTATCGGTTGTGGTGGATAGTCGCTGTAGTGCGGTATCGGCTTTTTCTTGGGTTGTTTTCCCTTTTTCAACGGCAATGGCAAGTTGTTTTTCGATGTGTTTTACGCCTTTTTCCAAGGACTGTGCATTCACATCAAACAAGAGTGTGGGATAACCCGATTGAATAGCACATAAGGCAATTCCGGAACCCATGACTCCCGCGCCAATTACTGCTACGGTTTCCATAGTACAAATATAGTGTTATCGTCCGCGCAACCAATTTTGCGGGTTTTGTTTTTCTTGGCCGTACCAAACTTGAAAATTAAGAACGGCTTTTCCTTCATCGTCCGTCATCAACTTACCGATATGTTGGCCCATTCGGATAATCTGTCCTTTTTCGATAAATACCATGCTTAATCGGGAATAAACCGTAAAATATTCGCCATGACTAACAATTACGGCGATTCCTTGGGTAGGAATATTTAGGATAGCACTTACGGTACCTTGGAAAACGGCACTAACGGCAGATCCGCGCGGGGCAGTAATATCTACTCCGTTATTAACCATTTGAATATCTTCCAGATCGGGGTGTTGGTGTACACCAAAGGATTGTGAAATATAACCGCCGGTGGTGGGCCAGGGTAGGTCGCCCCGATTTTTAGCAAATGACCCGGAAAGTGCTTTGGCTTCGGCCGATAGGTTAGCGCTGTAGGTAGCAGATTTTGAGGTAGAAGCTGTTTTTTTAGCGGTTGATTTTCGGGTTTTTGTAAGTTCTCGTTGGATGATTCTATTGATTTCGCTGTTCAGTTTTGCGATGGCTGCCTCGTTTTGACGGATTTTTTGTCGGATTTCCTGTTCGCGTTCGGTTAGTTCTTTAACTAAATTTTGTTTTTCCTTTTTATCGGCCTCTAGTTCTCGAGATTCGCTTTCGTTTTCTTTTAGTAAGATCGTTTTTTCTACTTTGGTACCCTCTAGCTGCGAAATAATGGCTTGCAACTGGGAAGATTGCTCCCGTATGGTTACAATTTGATGTTTGCGGTAGGTAGATATTTTTTTCAGGTAGGTCCAGCGTCTCATGGCTTCGGAAAACGACCTTGCCGAAAGTACGAAGGCAATTTCTTTTCCATTTTTCCGTGATTTATAGGCTTGAAGCACGGTTTTTTTCAATTTCCGTTGTTGGTTTTGGTATTCCTTGGTTAAGGAGTCCAACAATACACTGTTGTTATTGATGTCTTTAGAAACGGAAGAGATGGCGCTAGCGATATCGTTAATAACTTCTTGTCTTTGTTGAATAATCTGATTTAGAGCCGTTAAGTTGGAAAGGGTTGCTGATTTTTCCTTTTGGGTAGAGCGCAACATTTTTTTCTGTTCAGCGATTTCTCGCTGCATGCGTTTGCGTTTGGCTTCTAATTGTTTTCTATTGGGATTCCCCGCCCAAAGGATTTGTGTAAAAATGAGAAAAAACAGTAGAAATACCCCTAAAAATTTACCCAAGGGCGTAAGCACGCTGTGGCTAGAATAGCGCAATGGTTCAATTGCGGTTTGCCAATTGGATGTACTTTTTCTATTTGGGTTTATTTCCACCAAGGGTATTTACGGTTTCATATCCAGCAGGGACACTGAATGGGTACGAAGGTATGGCATCGAAACGAGCTGTTTTTAACGAAAAATCTAACTGTGCAGTATTTTCTTCATCTTTAAGTTTTACCTGAATTCGGGTGGGCAAATTGGTGTTCTCTCTTTTTTCAAATCCGGCGTTACCAATGCTGCAGCTGGTATTGGGATTGGTGGGAGAGGCAATGAGCGATTTTTCGATAGTTTTGGTACTGTTCATCAATACGGTAAGGATAGAAAATGCCGATTCACCAATAGGCGATTCAAAACTTTCGTATCCGGGTTTTACAAATTTCAGTGTGCCGGTATCTACCAGTGCATGACCTAGAAACAGGGCCTGTAGTTGTTTTAATCCCAAGGGCGTACCGATCATGTCGCTTAATTGCGAAGTGGGGATGCAATAGTATTTTTTATTGTATAAATCTTGAATTTTAGCGGTATCCTGGGTAATAACACCCTTGGCGATTTGGATACCCAATACAGCGGCTGAAGCACTGAACCAAAGGATAGAATCGCGTTTCATCCGAATTGAAAACGCACCTGCGAGAGGCATTTTTCCCATATCGATATTTACATCATACCGTGCGGCTAAGTGATTCCATTGTTCATTGGCCACGGGAATGGAGTAGGTTTGACCGATAATTTTATTGCTATTTATTTCGCTCGTACTCGTTTGAGCATTGGATGTAGTAGTTGAAATTAACAGTGCGCTAAGGGCAATAACTTTTATGGAAGAAATGAACGATTGCATGGTTGGTGTATTGGTTGTCAAATTCGATGCCAGAACGGTAGATGGGTTTATTTGAAATCTTCGAGTTTTTTGTATTGATTGAGGTGTGGAATCAGCTTTGCCGATTCGGTACTACTATTAAACGTTTTTAACAGGTGTTCTATTATAATAACCAGTTGTTTATAGTTTTGAGGGTTTACGGATTGTTGTTTTTCGAGGGCTTGCAAGGATTGCAGAAAGGGTTGATAGTGTATGGGTGTGGCACTTAAGTGCAGGGATAAATATTCTATATTTTGCCAAATCAGCAATGCCGATGCCGGATTTATGGTGAGTAATTGCGATGGGTTGGGCCAGGTAAGAGGGTATTCTCTGTTTGGATTTTGCGATGATTTTTCGACGTATGATTTCGAAATCGACCAATCCAAATAGGGGTAATCTTCTTCCAAAGAAGTGAACTCCTCTTTTACTTTTTGCTGTTGATCGGGTACATGGATAAGATGGTATAATCGAGCACAGCGAAACAGGAGTTCGGATTGATGAATTTTTTGCGAGACACTGGGCAGGACCTGTTTTGCTGGGGATGTTTGAGCTGAATTCGCAGATGACTGCTTAGATGGTTGATTTTCAGGGCTGGGATCTCCGGGTATTTGGGGCTCTGCTGTATTTGGGGCTGTGGTTTCTGTTATTTTCGGGTTGGTAGAATTCTGGCTGTTTGTTGCGGTTTTTTCCGGTGGTGTAGCCATAATTTGTTGAAATCGAACGGCATTCCATTGCTGGATTAGGCTGTCTTTGTAGGCTTCTTTACCGGGCATGCGATTGTAGGCATACAAGGTCATTTCCACGTAAGCTGCGTTCATACCAAATTGTTTTTTGTATTGTTGGGCGATGCTTAGTAGGGTATCGGTAAAAGGAGAGGTAGTGGTTGGTGATTTATCGGTGTTTGTGGTGGGTAGAAATCGTATTTGTTTGGCTGCGTGTTCGGCGGCCATAACGTATAACGAAGAACTACGGGGTTGTAATCGAATGACTTGTTGGTACAGATTTGCCGACTTATGCGGAAGTGTATTGCTGTACAGGCTAGCTAAGTGAAGTAGGTAAATATGGTTTTTTGGTTGCAGTTCTGCGGCTTTTTCGGCTGTATTTACCGTTTGAAAATGCAATTGGTTGAATGCGGAAGGGTCTTTGGCCGCATCATCGACTAGTGTTTTTTGAATTTTGTTTTGGTACAGGATGGATAATCGGTAATAAATCCAAGCCTCTTTGTGTTTTTCGAGTAATTTTTCGTAGGCCTTGGTGGCCTCGGCGTATTTTTCTTGGGTATATAAGGCTTCGGCTTCGAGTACGGCTTTTTTTAAGGCAAGGGTTTCGGGGATTGCGGATTCGGTGGAAGGATCTGCCGGTTCTTGTTGGGGAAAAACCGCCTGTGCATTGGTAGATGCTGAAGTGAAAACAGCAAGAACGAATGTGAATCGTACGAATAAAGCAAGCAAAAAGGGAGACTTAGGATACGATTTGATACTGAGTATGGGCGTACTTTGGGTATTGATTATGCTCCGATGGTGGAGAAATCGCTGAGGGAGTATTCCATAGAGTTTCCGTCGATGGAAACGGCATTTCCAATCATGGAGTTTTGGCAGTTGAAATTTTGAATGCTGCAATTTTCCTGTACGATTGAATTTTTGATGGTGGCATTGCTTACCTTGGTTCCATTACCGATACTGGTATGTGGACCGATGGTACAATTATTCAAAGATACATTTTCGCCGATGAAACACGGCGGGTGAATGGTTACATTTTCGCCAAAGGAGGTTGCTTGGGGGTTGAATAGGTGGGATTTATTTTCCAGCACGCGTTGGTTGGTGTACACGGTAGCGGAGTAGTTACCACAATCTAGCCATTCGTCTACAGCACCGGGTACAAACTGCATACCTTTATTCTTCATGTTTTCCATGGCATTGGTAAGTTGGTACTCGCCTTTTTCACGGATATCATTATCGATTAGGTACTGCAATTCTTGGTGTAGGGTTTCACCGCTTTGGAAATAATAAATTCCGATGATTGCTAAATCGGAGACAAACTCGGTTGGTTTTTCAACGAAATCGGTGATGATGTTATCTTGGTTGAATTTAATCACACCAAAGGAGGATGGATTGGCTACTTTGTGCACCCAAATAACTCCGTCTTTGGATTTATCGAGGTTAAAGTTGGTGCGAAACAAGGTATCGGCAAATGCCACGATTACTTCCCCTTGCAAGCATTCTTTGGCGCAAAGAATGGCGTGTCCTGTACCTTCGGCGGTATCTTGGTAGAATATTTTACCGGTTGCGCCAACGGATTCGGCGATTTGGATTAGTTCCTTTTCAACGGCATCTCCAAATCTTCCCACTACAAAGCCGATGTCGGTGATGGTATCTCCACAAACGGCAGCGATATCTTCGATGAGCCAATTTACGATGGATTTACCAGCAACTTTGATTAGGGGTTTGGGAGTAGTTAAGGTATGCGGGCGCATTCTTTTGCCCATGCCGGCCATCGGGATAATCAGTTTCATCAGGGATTAAGCAATTGTTAACGAGGTGCAAAGATACTAAAACCCAAGTAAATCATACTTTAAAGGGATTAAGGATTTATTACTGGAACGTTTACTTTGTTAGTTAGGGTTGTTTTCCGGTGGATCCGTAACCGCCTTCGCCGCGTTCGGTAGAATTGAGGGAATCCGTGATTGTCCAATGGATTGTTTCGTGCTTGGCAATAATCATTTGTGCGATTCGTTCTCCATCGTGTATGGTGAAGGGTTGATCGCCATGATTGATGAGTAAAATTTTAATTTCACCTCGGTAATCGGCATCGATGGTCCCTGGAGAATTTAATACGGTGATTCCGTGGTTGAAAGCGAGCCCGGAACGGGGTCTAATTTGGGCTTCGTAGCCTTGGGGAAGTTCAATAAACAAACCGGTTGGAATTAAGGTTCGTTGTTGCGGCAGTAACTGAATGGACTCTTCGATATTTGCATGTAAATCCATTCCTGCGGATTGCGGAGTTTGATAATTTGGTAATGCGTGTTTTGATTTATTTATAATGGGTATTTCCAGCGTATTCATGGAGTTGTTTATTAGAGGATTATGTTAATTCTTGCTAGTCGGAGGATTGAGATTTTCCTTCAGCCATGGGGATTTTTGGCACCCATTTTTCCACCAAGAAAATGACTGCGGCGAACAGCGCAACGGAGGTAAATCGACCTAAATTCAGCTGATATTGACCCCATTCCAGTGGATTGTAATACAGCAAGGTTATGGGTAGCGTCGCTACCAATAAGAGCATTATTAGCAAGGGTAGTTGGTAGGGTACGGGGTAAAATTTTTGTCCAGCCAAATAAGCAATGATTACCATAGACCCATAGGCGAATAGCGTGGTGACAGCGCTGGCAATAAATCCGTATTGCGGAATACCGTAATAATTTCCAACGATGGTAATCATGGCGCCGATTCCGGCAACAGCGGCCCCCATTTTGGTATGGCCCGATAGCTTGTACCAAATGGATAAATTATAATACAATCCTAGGCATAAATTGGCGAGTAACAGAATTGGAATAATAAAAATACCATTGCCATTTTGGTAGTATTCGGGCTTTCGTAATAATAGGGGTGAAAGCCAAGGCATAATAGCCATGGTTGCGATAAAAATGCCGCCTGTAACATAAACAAAATACCGCATTACATTGGCATAGGTTTGGGGAGCATCTTGATCACCAGATTTGCTGAAGAAAAACGGTTCTGCGGCGAAGCGGAATGCTTGAATAAACAGCGTAAGTACTAGGCTGAGTTTATAAAAGGCTCCATAAATTCCAATTTCGCTATCGGCGGTATCGGCGGGTAATAAATTTTTAAGAAATATTCGATCCAAGGTTTCGTTCGCCATGCCTGCTAATCCAACGATGATGAGTGGTAGTGAATATTTTAGCATGGGTTTTAATAGATCGTAATCGAGACCTAAGGTCAGTTTTTTCCATATTTTTCCAAATAAAAGTACCGTAACAATGGAAGCTATAAGATTGCTAATGAATATATTAGCAACCATTTGCATGGGTAGGGACTGCAATTGTAGCCACAGGGAAAATTGGGTTATCCAGGGTGTATGGTCTGTTGAATTTTGGAAGTAGGGTTGTTGAGATAACCAAGGGCATAGGATCAGGAAGAACAGATTGGCAGCGATATTAATTCCAATATTGGTGATTCGTATGGTGGCAAATTTCCACGCTTTATTTTGCTGTCTGAGCCATGCAAATCCTAGCGAGGCAAGTGCATCGGTCGCTAGTATGATAGCAAACCAGACGGCATATTCCGGGTGGTAGGGGTAGCCGATAAATTCCATGATGGGGATGGCCAGCCACTGGGTAGCTAATATGAATGCTAAACCTAAGAAAATCAGGGTATGTGAGGCGGTGGCTAGAACCCGTGCTGGTTCGTTGGTTAGTTTTGCAAATCGGAAGAAGGCGGTTTCCATTCCTAAGCTCACAACGATAGCCATGAACGAAGCATAGGTAAACATCACACTCACTACCCCGTAATCTGCGGTACCGCTGAGTTTTTGGAGATAAATTGGGACTAATAGGTAGTTTAAAAACCGCCCCACCATGGTGGGAATGCCATAGATAGCGGTTTGCGATGCTAGCTTTTTTATGATGCTCATGCGGGGATGAAGTAACGAAAGTAGTTAAAAATTGGGGTAGTTTTGAAATAGGTAGTCGATGGCCGATAACGGATATCGGAAGCCGTGTTTGTGTTGAAATATTTGATTGTAGGGAAGGGTAAAAAATGAATTTGTGGTGGTACTGGGGTTTAGTTGTTGAAATTCTACTGTAGTGTTATACTGGGCTATCGATTCTGAAGAAATGGGCGGGTTTTTAGGTGCAACATCGTCTGTAAATTCTTGAATCGGAATTGGGGTTTCGGGCAGTGTTGATTTACGAATTAAGGTATTGGGAAGTTGCAAGGATTTGTGAAGGAGTTGCAGTAAATCCCAGGATAAATCGGCCAAAAGAACGGGTTTGCTGTCTAGAATTTCAAAGAATCGATAATCGAAATACTCATAAAATGGAGTTTTTCCGTAGGCGGTTTGCCAAGCTTGTTTGTGGTCTTTAATCCAGGTTTGTTGGTAGTTGATGTGGGTTTGGTTGAGGGGTAATCCTCTGGAACTATGATCGATAGGAATACTTAACCATTGGGTTGTATTGGGTGCGCCGATGGCATAGCGGGATAAGGGGGATTGTTTTTGGAATGGTTGGGTATCGTTTACTACGATTTTTTTGGCTTTTAGTGATTCTTGAAACCAAGCAATATCGGGCAGTAACCACATTGGCAACTCCTTTAGCTCGAGGCTAGCATCGAATTGGATTTGCGGTAATCTTTTTTGGTGTGGTTGCATAGTAGCGGAGAACCTATTTCAATTGGGGGTAAATTTTTTTAGTTGGCAGTGTATCGGAGCAAGATTGTTTCAAAAGTTTCATCGATTTGTTGAGGGTGGGATGCAGTGTATTGGGTAGGATTTCTGCTAGAGGATGCATCACAAAATTGCGTTGATGCATGTGGGGGTGTGGAATGTGTAAACGATTGGATTTGTGTTGGATAGAATCGTACAAAAGAATGTCGATATCGATGGTTCTCGGTCCCCATTTTTGGGTTCTAAATCGGCCTAATAACTTTTCTATATAAAGGCATTTTTCGAGGCAAATTTCAGGACTGAAAGGGGTGGATACCAGGAGGGTTTGGTTAATAAAATCGGGTTGATCTTGCATTCCCCAGGCGGCAGTTTGGAAGTAAGAGGATTCGCGTTGGATGGTACCAAGGTGCAGGGAAATCCAATATTTGGCTTGATGCAAAAAATGGATGCTGTCTCCCTGGTTGGATCCTAACCCTAAAACCAGTCGTTTATCGATTCTTGACACAACTGCGAAGATATTCCATCGGCGTGAATCAGAGAAAGTAAATATCAATCCTTATTTTTGTTGATTATGAGAAGATTACTTCTAAGTTTGGCGGTTTTAGTTTCGTTACCATTGGTAGCACAGCAACGGATTGGCGGCTTTGCTCAGGAAAAGAACGAGAATTGGGTAATGACTCGATTTATTGGGGATCCATTGAATGTTCGGGAGTACAAGTTTAAGAACGGTCTTACGTTGTATACATCCAATCAGGCCACTACAAAGCGGGTTTACACCATGGTTGCGGTTAAAACGGGATCCAAGAACGACCCTGCGAGCAACACGGGTTTAGCGCATTATTTGGAGCACATGTTGTTTAAAGGTACAGACAAGTACGGTACGTTGGACTGGGGTAAGGAGAAGCCTTTGTTGGCGCAAATTGACGCGTTGTATGAGAAATATAATAAGACTACGGATACGGCGATGCGTAGAAAAATTTACCGAGCGATTGATAGTGTAAGTGGTTTGGCGGCTAAATGGGCCATCGCCAACGAGTACGATAAAATGTGTGGAGCTTTGGGAGCAGAGGGTACGAATGCGTTTACCACTAACGACCAAACGGTCTATATCAACGATATCCCTAACAATAAAATTGGGGCTTGGTTGGCGTTGGAATCGGAGCGTTTCAGAAATCCGGTGTTGCGTTTGTTTCATACGGAGTTGGAGGCGGTTTATGAGGAGAAGAACATGAGTTTGGACCGGGATGATGACAAGGTTTGGGAGACGTTGTTTGGAGAGTTATTTAAGAAACACAATTACGGATTGCAAACAACCATTGGTACGGTGGAGCATTTGAAAAATCCTAGTTTAGAGGCTATCAGACAATATTATAATACCTATTATGTTGCTGGGAATATGGCTATTGTGATGTCGGGTGACTTCAATCCCGATTCGGTAGCAGCGGATGTTTGGAAGAATTTTGCAGGAATGCGAACAGGGGATGTGCCTACCTATGTATATGAGTATGAAGATTTGAGAAATGTAGAGCGGGCATTTGATGTGGTAGGTCCGAAATCCGAGTATTTAACCATTGGATATCGTTTTCCTGGGGCAGGTAGCAAGGAGTCGAAAGCGGCTCAAATGATTTCTTGGTTATTGAGTAACAATTCAACGGGGTTAATTGATAAAAATTTGGTTAGAAAGCAAATGGTGTTGAGTGCCTTTGCTGGAGTGGAGCAGATGAACGATTATGGGGTATTCTTGTTGATGGGGGAACCTCAAGAGGGACAGACATTGGATTCGGTAAAGACATTGTTATTGCAGCAAATGGAAAAAGTAAGGCGGGGAGATTTTGATGAAGGATTGTTGAAGTCGATTGTTTTGAACAAGGACATCGATCAAATTAAATCGTTTAAAGAAAATCGTGCGCGTGCATCGTTTTTAATGCAGGCATTTGTTTCGGGCAAGACGTATCGGGATGCGTATAATGAGTTGTATGAAATGTCGTTGTTAACCAAAGAGGATTTAATTGATTTCGCCAATGAATATTTAAATGCGGATCGTGTGGTGGTGTATAAGCGCAAGGGGGAGAAGGCGGCATCGGCAAAGATTGACAAGCCTACCATTACGGCAGTGGAGTTAAACCGCGATAAGCGCAGCGATTTTGTGAGCAAGTGGTTAGAGATTCCTGCAAAACCGGTAGTGGCTACGGTGGTTGATTTGGAAAAAGAAATCAAGAAAGTGGCCTTGAACAAGGGTGCATCGGAATTGCGTTATGTGGCAAATCCAAGCAATCGTTTGTTTCGTGTTTCTTTCCGATACGAAAAGGGAAGTTGGGCAAATCCAGATTTGAAGATTTTGGCTGATTATCTCAACTATGTTGGTGGTGGTGGATTGACATCATCGGCCATTGCTGACAAGATGTACCGAATGGGTTGCAGTTGGGAGGTGAAAGTTTCGAACTTATACACGGATGTGGTTGTTAGTGGACCGGAAGAGAATTTTGATGAGGCCGTGAAGACGGTTGGAACGGTTTGGAAGAATATTGAGGTGAACGATGCGGTATTGAAATCGTTAATTAGTGATTTGATAAAGTCAAGGGAGGATTCGAAAACGGACCCTTCGGTGGTTCGCAGAATGTTGAGCAGTTATGTGATTTATGGGCCTAAGAACCCTATGAATCATGGTAGATCGAATGCCTATTTACGCGCTTTGAAGGCTTCGAAAATGAAAGAACTGGTTATGGATTTGGGCAAAACACCCATGCGTGTGGAGTATTATGGAAAGCGAGATATTGCTGATTTGGTTAAATCGTTGGATGTAGACAAGGTATTTCCTTATAGTTCAACTGCTTACAAGCCTGGGACTGTAAGATCCGAGGTGGCATCTGGGATGTTTATGGAGCAGGAATCAAAAGAGAGAACAGTATATTTTGTGCATTTTGAGCAAGTTCAGGCATCGGTTAACTGGTGGATCCGTGGTTCCAAAGAAAAGGAGTCGGAAACCTCGGTTGTGAATATGTTTAATCAATATTTCGGGGGTGACATGAGCAGTGTAGTATTTCAGAATATTCGGGAAGCGAAGGCGTTGGCATACAGTACGTATTGTTTCTTGCGTTTACCGGATTTTGGAGGACGAAACATCGGAGTGCAAGCTTTTGTGGGTACCCAGGCCGATAAATTTCACGATGCGATTGCGGCGATGGAGGAGTTGATGAATAAAATGCCTCAAGATCCACAGGTTTTTGCCTTGGCTAAAGAGAGTTTGGTAAACAGAATGAACACATCGGTAACGGATCCCGAAGATTATTTGGGTATGTACACCTATTTAAAGAATAGAGGGATAAGCACGGAAATGCCAAGCGCTTCGGAACGTGCTATTGTTTCGGTGGGATTGGCGGATATTACTGCTTTTCACCAACGCGAATTGGTTTCTAAACCATGGTCTTTGATGGTAGTTGCCGATAAGAAATTAATTAAGAAATCGGATTTATCCCGGTACGGCAAAGTGGTAGAATTGAGTATGACCGATATTTTCGGATACTAATTCTGGGTTTGTTGTAGGATTTGATGATTTTTAATTCCGGGCGATGTATATAAGTCCTGTAAGTCTTCTGCAGAGAAGAAATCTTGCAGGGCTTGTAGATGTCGTTCATGGTGCATATCGGTACAGATAAAATCGTACATACCTTTTTTCAGAAGGTGATTGGCCACTTTTTGAACTTCTTTTCCGTAATAGGGGGTGAGGGAGAGTAGATTTAATTGTAGTTCAAACCCTAGATCTTTTAGGTATTCGTAGAATCCAAGATTATTATGGTAATAAACGTATCGTTCTGGGTGAGCCAAAATGGGTTCGTAGCCTTGCATTTGAAGTTCGAAGGTTACGTGTTCGATGTGATCTGGTTTTTGGATATAGCTAAATTCGGTAAGAATTTTTTGGTTTCCGAAGGTTAGGAATTGCGTTTTTTTCTTAAGTTGACTGCGGAATACGTCATCAATCATGTATTCTGCTATGTGGCCGAATGAGTGGTTGAAGCCATTGTTTTCGGCGAATTGGTTTAGCAGGTTTGCGGCATTTGCAATGGTATCTGGATTATTAGGATGGGTATCGGCGATAATATGCGGGCTACAAATGAACTGCGTAAAGCCAAGTTCAACCAGCCCTTTGGCAAGGATTAGCGATGTTTCTGGGTTTGGAGCGCCATCGTCAATTCCGGGAAGTAGGTGGTTGTGAAAATCTAACATGGTACAAAGGTAGGTGACAGTAATTCGACAAATGTCGTCAAAAAAGTGGCTTATCGTGATGAAATTTGCGAAAAGTCACAATTCCCGTTCGTCGAATTTGCGAAAAACGCAAAAATAAAATGTAACAAATTGCGTTTGAAGTACGTATTTTCGTTGCAAGTTGTTGTAAAACAGCTATTAATTAATAAAAAATTGAATATTATGAATAAGCGTTTAAGTGTTGGACTATCTGTATTGGGTTTTGGAGCCCTTACTTGGTTTGTGTCTTCTTGTGAGACATTGCCGACTCCTGGTACTGGGTCAAACTCCTTGGAAAAGCCTAATTTGCCAACTACGTTGTATGATTACAGCACGGGTGTTATTAAAGGTAGCACACTGGACATTAAATCATTTTTACAGAATAATGCTTTTAATAAGCGGGGTGGATTTGGGAATGTGTTTTTTGATCCAAGTTTTGGTGCATCAGATCCTGAATTGTTGGAAGCGGCGGATAAATATTCAAATGCTTCGGTTCAATTGGGTAGAGTATTGTTTTACGACAAGAAGTTGAGCTTAAACAATATGGTGTCTTGCGGAAGTTGTCACCACCAGAAAGTAGGTTTCAGTGATGCGATGGCCAGCAGTATTGGATTTGGGGGTCAGAAGACCAGCAGAAACAGTATGGCTATATGTAATCCAATTTTCTTTAACAATATGTTTTGGGATTCTCGCGCTGCGGGAACATTGGATTTGAGTACCAAGCCGGTATTTAATCATATTGAAATGGGCATGGAAAACGATGCGATGTTGGAGCAAAAATTGGCGGCAGTATCGTACTATCCAGCATTGTTTTCGGCGGCGTTTGGAGACGATAAGGTAACACGTAATAGAATCAGCATGGCGATAAGTCACTTTTTATCGTCTATGATTACGGGCAATTCCAAGTTTGACGCCGTTTCTGCTGGTACTCAGCAATATTCTCAATTGGAGCAAATGGGCCATGACTTGTTCTTTTCTGATAGAGCGCGTTGTTCTCGTTGTCATGCGGGTGATAATTTAAGTGCTCCGGACATGCCGGGTGACCCATATGGTGCTCCAACAGTAAAGGGTACTGCAAACATTGGCTTGGAAAGACAATACAAAGATCCAGGTAAGGAGAACGGTAACTTCCGTATTCCTTCATTAAGAAACATCGAATTAACGGGTCCATATATGCATGACGGTAGATTCGCTAACTTGAATCAGGTTATTGATCATTACAGCCACGGAGTACAGCCGCACAGTCATTTGGATAAAAACCTAAAGGATAATCAAGGAAATCCGGTGAAATTGAATTTCTCGGAGTTGGAAAAAGATGCTTTGATTGCATTTTTAAGAACGTTAACGGATAATAAATTCATTACCGATCCTCGTTTTAGCGATCCATTTGCCAATTAATTGGTAAGAAATAGTTGGCTGGTGTTCATTAAATTCGCCGGTCGTGGAAACTGATAAACTCTCGGGTGTAAAGATTTTAATTCCGTCTGGTGCGGGCGCACCGGGTTTTGCGGGTATAGTTCGTTGTTTGCGAGAAATCCCAGAGGTGTTTATTGTGGGTGGTGATGCGAAAGCGCATGTATATGGTGCTGCATTATCGGATGCGTTTGTGTTAATGCCGGAAACGACTATGGTTTCTGAATATGTGGAAGCGGTGGTTCGGGTAAGTTTAGAACATAATATTCAAGTAATACTACCAATTACTACGCGCGAGTTACCGGTTTTATCCGAGAACAAGCAACGCATTGAGGCATTGACGGGAGCGGTGGTGGTTGTTAGTAGTTTGGAAGGTTTAGCAATTGCGAACAATAAGGGCAGCTTGTATGAATTTGCTTGGCAGCATGGGTTTCGAGTGCCGGCTTTTGCGGTGATAAATGGGAGAGACTCTTTTAGTAGGGAAGCAGAGAATCTAGGGATTTCGCACCGAGATTTATGTTTCAAACCTGTATTGGGGAATGGTAGTAGAGGTTTTGGCAGGATTTTATCGGAATTCGGAAATAATGAGGATTGGATTAAGGAGAAGTCGGGGATTATGCCCTTGAGTTTAGAAGAGTGGTGTACACGGATACCCGAGGAATTGGGGGACGGAGAGGCATTGTTGTTATCCGTTTATTTATCGGGCATGGAATATTCGGTGGATTTGTTGTGCAATAATGGGCGGGTAGCGTATTGTGTTCCCAGAAGTAGAGACAAGATGATTGGAGGGATAAGTGTTGCCGGTACATTTTTGCAGAATGAGGGATTAATTTCGGAGTGTTGTAGGTTGGCGGAGTTGTTACAATTGGATGGACCCATTGGTATGCAGTGGCGCGAGGATTATTCTGGGGACATTTATTTATTGGAAATTAACCCAAGGTTGCAGGGGACTACCTCGGCGGTAGCGTTGGGTGGATTAAATATTCCGATGTTGGCGGTTTCGCAAGCATTGGGTGGTACAGATGTAATTGGTGATGAAAAAATTGTGGTAAATGCAGGTTTGAAATTTGCTTGGGGGGGCAGTTTTGTTCGTTTCTGGGACGAATCCTTGTTGTTTGAACGCTAAAATCCAATTATATTTGCTGCACTATGACTGAGAAAAAACGCAATACCACCGGATATTGGATTCTTTGTTTGGTTAGCGCTTTAGCCCTAACGTACTTCACAATTTTCCTTCCTCAAGCGTTTTGGCTAGGACTACCAACCTTTTTTGGTGGTTTGGCTATGGCGATGGATTGGGTTTAATCGGGTTAATTCTTTTTATTTGTATTCCAGTCTAGGTAGGCTGGTTAATAAACTATTGTAAAATAATTTTATCATTTATGGCAAACAACCATTGGTTTGATTTCGAAAAAGACATAGTTGATTTGATTGATCAATTAGAAAAGACCAAGGAAAGCAATGAGAAAGGCAAAGTAGATCTTTCGGATATGATTGTTACGTTGGAGGAAAAGATTCAATTGGCGAAGGAGGCAACGTATTCAAAATTAACGGGTTGGCAGAAAGTGCAGATTAGTAGGCACCAAAACAGACCGTATACATTGGATTACATTGAGCATATCACAACAAATTTCATTGAGCTGCATGGTGATAGGCAGGTGAAGGACGACAAGGCTATTGTGGGTGGTTTTGCGGAGATTGATGGAAGACCGGTTATGATTATCGGCCAGCAAAAAGGTAGAAATACTAAGGAACGTCAATTACGCAATTTTGGAATGCCGAATCCGGAGGGTTATCGCAAGGCCTTACGATTGATGAAGTTGGCGGAGAAATTTAATGTTCCTATTATTACGTTAATAGATACGCCGGGTGCGTCACCAGGTTTGGAAGCAGAAGAGCGAGGTCAGGGAGAGGCAATTGCACGTAATTTAATGGAAATGAGCGTGTTGAAGGTGCCAGTGATTTGTATTGTAATTGGCGAAGGTGCCAGCGGTGGTGCATTGGGAATTGGTATTGGTGATAAGGTATTGATGATGCAATACACTTGGTATAGTGTTATTTCCCCAGAGAGTTGTTCCAGTATTTTGTGGAGGACTTGGGAGAAGAAAGAGTTAGCGGCAGAGGCATTGAAATTATCGGCTACGGATATGTTGGGTAATGGATTGGTGGATGGAATCATTCCTGAACCCTTGGGCGGAGCGCATCATGATCCGGAGGTGGCATATCAAAATATCAAACAAGCTATTTTGAGTTCTTTGGATGAGTTAGTGGGCATGGATCCTGAGGATCGAATCAGCAAACGTATCGATAAATTTTCCCGGATGGGAGTAGTTGTGGAATGAGAAATCGCATCACTGAATTGTTTGGGATCCAGTACCCCATTATTCAGGGAGGTATGATTTGGTGTAGTGGTTGGGAGTTAGCAAGTGCAGTTTCCAATGCTGGAGGCTTGGGTTTAATTGGAAGTGGCAGTATGTATCCTGATATCCTTCGGGAGCAGATTAGAAAATGCAAATTAGCTACAAACAAACCCTTCGGCGTAAATGTACCTTTGTTGTATCCCGATTTGGATCAGCATTTAGAAATTATTGTTGAAGAAGGGGTGAAAATTGTGTTTACGAGTGCGGGAAATCCGGCAAAATACACCTCTTGGTTAAAGGAACGAGGTATCACAGTGGTGCACGTAGTTGCGAATTTAAAATTTGCAAAAAAATGTGTAGAAGCCGGTGTTGATGCGATTGTTGCGGAGGGATTTGAGGCTGGCGGGCACAATGGCAGGGAAGAGACCACTACGATGTGTTTAATACCCATGATTACCGAGCAAGTGAGTATTCCTGTTATTGCAGCGGGTGGTATTGGGAGTGGCAAGGCTATGGCGGCAGCATTTTGTTTGGGGGCCGAAGGCGTTCAGGTTGGCAGTAGGTTTGCGGCCACCGTGGAAAGCAGTGCACATCAGGCATTTAAAGAGGCTATCGTATCCGCTGGGGATGGAAGTACAGAGTTGACTTTGAAAGAGTTAACGCCTGTTCGATTGTTAAAAAATGAATTTTATCAGAAAGTTCAGGAAGCGTATAAAAACGATGCGTCTGTAGAAGAATTGCAAGATTTACTAGGACGAGGAAGAGCTAAAAAGGGAATGTTTGAGGGCGATTTAGTGGAAGGCGAACTGGAAATTGGTCAGGTGGCTGCCATGATTAACGCGATTCCTGCGGCAGGAGAGGTAGTTAAATTCATGATGGAGGAATACGATACAGTGATTTCAAGATTGACATCGAGATAAATAATTGCGAGTTTTATGGAGGAATCGGCAAAGAACATGGGTGTAGGAAGTGACGAAATACGCGAGGTCACCGAGGATGTTATGATTTCAATGGAACCCTGGAAATTGGTTTATTGCGCGAGTAGGCAAGAAAAGAAAGTATCGGCATATTTGGCTCAACGAGATATCGAGTATTATTTGCCGCTGGTGAAGTCGTTGCGCTTTTGGAAAGACCGAAAGAAATGGGTAGAAATGCCTTTATTTAACGGGTATTTATTTGTTCGGCCTACAGAAATTCAGCGGGATGTTGTTTTAACCTTGCCGGGTGTTGTTAAATATATCCGATATAATGGCAAGGACGCCTTGGTTCCGGCGGAGCAGGTGCAATTGATACAGCGATTGATTGAGAAGGGGTATCAGATGGAGCGGTATGATGGGGATGAAGATTTAGAGCGTGGAGATATAGCGGAGGTATTGGATGGTGTGTTTCGGGGCCAGGAAGTGGAGGTATTCCATAATACGGAGCGAGAAGAATCGTTTATAATTGTAACGGTAGAGGCTGCAAATCACCGAATTAAGGTTAACTTGCCGAGGGAGATTTTGAAGTTAAAGATCAAAGGCAAGGATCGAACGGATAAGGCTCTCTGGTAAATTAAACACGATGGTAGGAGAAACTATATTATTGTTATCGCCACATACGGATGATGCGGAGTTGGGATGTGGGGCGAGTATTGCGAAGTTTATTCGACAAGGAAAGAAGGTATATTATGCAGCGTTTAGCGCCTGTGAGCAAAGTGTTTTGCCGCAGTTTCCCAAGGATATTTTGATTCACGAGGTACAGGAAGCAACTTCGGAATTAGGGATAAAGTCGGAAGATTTATTCTTATTTCGGTACGAAGTAAGAACATTCAATTACAAACGGCAGGAGATACTGGACGATTTAATTCGTTTGCGGGAACAATTAAAACCGGATACGGTATTGATGCCGTGTTTGCACGATATTCACCAGGATCACAAAACCCTGGCCGAAGAGGGGTTGCGTGCATTTAAATTTTGCAATGTCTTTTGTTACGAGTTGCCTTGGAATAATTTGAATTTTAATACGGCAGCATTTGAGGTGGTGGAAGAGGAAGACGCATTGTGCAAGGTGAAGGCATTGAATCGGTACAAGAGTCAGGCGCATCGAAGTTACGCCAATGAAGAGTTTTTACGGAGTCAGTTGCGCATGCGCGGTGTTCAGGTTTCGAGACGGTATGCAGAAGCTTTCGAGGTTATTCGAATGATTTCTGAGTAGGTAACATTAAATGAAGAATTATAATAGAATATTATACTTCGGTTCAATATTTTATTGCGTAGTTTCCTTGTTTTTCATTTATTCCCATGATGGTTATTTGATTGATGATGCCGTAATATACTGGTCACAGGCAAAAAAAAGCCCTGGGTTGGTATACCCTTCTGCAACAGATTTTACTTCGGACTTTATTTGGCACCCGATGGTGATAAATGTCTCGCGATTTGTTTTGGGCTTGGGTGGGGGATTAAAAACGGTTCAGTTACTTAATATGTTACTATCTCTAGGGATTTTGCATGGAATAAGGAAATTGGCCAACACGTTATTTTCGACTCAAATTTCATTAGTAACGTTTTTGTTGTGCTTGGTATATCCCAATTTTTATATTTGGAATTTGGCGCCGTGCACAGAGATTTACTTTCTATTTTTTCTGTTATTAATTTTAAATCTGTTTAATTGGAAAAATGGGTATCGCTATTTAATCATTGGGTTATTGTTTCCTGTTTTAGACTATTCCCGGGAGTTGGGATTAATAGTTATCGTATGTTATGCGTTGGGTAATAGTACTACATTGATTTCAAAATCGGGTATTGTGCGAAAGTTACAGCACGGAGTATTGTTCATAGTAGGTTTTGGATTGATGCATTTTGGAATTGGGATGTTTCATAAAAGTAAAACGGGGATTTTTTGGACGAAGGGTTCTGTTCTTGGCTACAATATCATTAACGGGGCTGCGGGTGATCATGTGGGTGAAAACAATAATTTAGCTACTCAAATTGGCAGTTTAGGGTATATACCTAACGCGTCGTCGATGTCGTTTTATGTAAAGGATTCCATTTGGAGAAAACGGGGTTTTGGTTTTATCAAAGAACATCCATTAGAATACGTAAGACCTTTTCCTCGGAAGTTGATGAAGTTATTTATCCATGATTTAGCATTTGTGAATTTTGCTTATGAAAAATACAGTTGGTATCAGATGGCAAAGGATCGCAGAGGTGGTAAGGGAATCACAGAATTATTATTGGATTATCCATTTCTATGGATGATGAATGTCTTGTTTTATATCTTATTTGCATTTGAGTTATTGGGTATTTGGGTATTCAGACTTAGGTTTAAAACCTTGTTATTTATTGTTTTACTTGGATTTGCTGTATTGTTTTTGCCTATGTTGTTTCAAACCCAACCCCGGTACCATACACCCACATTTATACTGTTTCTTCCATTTGCGGCAGCTTTTATCCATTCTAAATTGAGCCACAAGGCTTGGTTTAGTAAGGTAGTGGGTAATTAATTGTTTGAATAAGCGGTTCAATACATGTATTTTCGCTACTGCGAATTGGTAGTGTATTTCGGATGAATGGAATGGTTTTTTTGAAATAACAACGGATTGGCACTCTTTTAATTTTACACAAAACTTATGATAACGGAAATAATATCGCCCATTATTTTTACTGTGTTTTTGGCTGTGGGAGCCTGGTTTTTTGCCGGCAAGGTAAAATTTATTCGCAGGAATATATTGTTAGGTAGGGATTTGGATTTAAGTGATAACCCGGCGGCACGATGGAAGCAAATGCTATGGGTAGCCATGGGACAGAGCAAGATGGTGAAACGACCTGTTGCAGCAATATTTCACTTGTTTGTTTACTTGGGTTTTGTATTGATAAACATCGAGGTTTTAGAGATATTGGTGGATGGAATAACGGGGCATCACCGTTCGTTTTCTGGGTTGGGAAGTGTTTATTATGTGGCGATTGGTTTTTTTGAAATACTTGCATTCTTGGTTATCGTGGCATGTGTGGTGTTTTTGGCGCGCCGGTATGTTGTAAAGGTTCCGCGATTGAATTCCAGCGACTTGAAAGGTTGGCCCAAGAAGGATGCAACGGTTATATTGGTGGTGGAAATTGTGTTGATGGCCGCTTTATTAAAGATGAATGCGGCGGATCAACTATTGCAGCAGCGGGCATTGAATGGCACTGAAGTTAGTAATTTGGCTCACTATTTACCTAAGCACCACGATTGTTGCGGTGAATTGATGGGCAGTTTTCCGGTAAGTCAATATTTGGTTCCCCTGATGGATGGTTTTGACGATGGATTTTTAATTTTTATTGAGAGAGCAGCATGGTGGTTCCATTTTGTAGGCATTTTGTTGTTTTTAAATTATGTACCCTATTCCAAACATTGGCATATTATCATGAGTTTTCCCAATGTCTATTATACTCCGTTGAAGCCTAAAGGAGCATTTGATAATATGGGTTCTGTGACTACGGAGGTAAACTTAATGATGGATCCCTCTGCGGTGCCACCGGATGGGTATGAGCCACCGGCGGGTTTCGGTGCTAGAGACGTTCAAGATTTAAGTTGGAAAAACTTGATGGACGCCTACACTTGTACGGAATGTGGACGATGCAGTAGCGTTTGCCCAGCAAATATTACGGGTAAATTGTTATCGCCAAGGAAAATTATGATGTCTACTCGCGATCGATTGGAAGAAGTGGGCAATGGTTTGGATGCCGGAATCAAGTCGGGAACCATACAGAAATTAGAGAATGGCAACCTACCCCGATTGGAGGATGGAAAGGATTTGCATAGTTATATAAGTTCAGAAGAATTGTGGGCTTGTACCACTTGTAATGCTTGTGCAGAGGCTTGTCCAGTGAATATCAATCCTGTAGACATCATCGTACAGATGCGACAGTATTTGGTAATGGAAAAAAGTGCAGCTCCTGGAGAATTGAACTCAATGTTTACCAACTTGGAGAATAACGGAGCACCTTGGCAATTTAACCAAATGGATAAGGCCAATTGGGCAATAGATGCGGATAACGGGTAAATTGTTGTATTTTTGAATCGAAATGAATAATCTGCATGTAACCTTAATGTCCTTAATGGGAGGACAAGAGTGGATTTGGATTTTGGTTTTGGTTTTGTTGCTATTTGGCGGCAAGAAGATTCCTGAACTAATGCGTGGCTTAGGCAAGGGAATCCGCGAGTTTCAAGATGCTAAAAACAATGTTAGCACAGAGATTCGTAAAGGAATGGAAGAAGATTCCAAGGACAAAAACTAATAATTCCAAGGATTTTGAAGCATTACAGCCGAATTTCGGATATTCGGGAAGATTTGTATGCCGGTAGGGTAACCTGCTTGGATTTGGTTAATTATTACTTGAAGAATATCGAAAATAATGCGCATTTGAACGCATTTTTAGAAGTGTGGGAAAATGAATCCAAAGAAAAAGCGGCTCAAATCGACGAAAAAGTCAAATCGGGTACTGCAGGGAAACTAGCGGGAGTTGTAGTTGCGATCAAGGATAACTTGAGTTATGCTGGTCATAAGGTATCGGCTTCATCAAAAATTTTAGCAGGATTTGAGTCGATTTACACGGCTACTGCGGTTCAGCGTTTATTGGACGAGGATGCCATCATTATTGGAAGAACCAATTGCGATGAATTTGCCATGGGGGCATCCAATGAAAACAGTGCATTTGGCCCAGTTCGAAATGCCGCTAATCCAGACAAAGTGCCGGGCGGATCGTCTGGCGGAAGTGCGGTAGCGGTTCAAGCAAAAATGGCGCATTGTTCTTTGGGGAGCGATACCGGTGGGTCCATTCGTCAACCTGCAGCATTTTGCGGTTTGTATGGATTGAAACCCACATACGGCGTAATTTCTCGTTGGGGATTGTTGGCATATGCATCGAGTTTCGATCAAATTGGACCTATCACCCAGAGTCTGGATGACATGGTAGAATTAACTTCTATCATGGCCGGAATGGATGGTCACGATGCAACCATGATTCAGTCGCCGATTGAATATTCAGCACCTCAAGCACCCGGAAAATCAACCTTTGCGGTAATGCGGGATGCGGTTGAAGGTGATGGAATTTCTGCGGAAATTAAAGCTAAAATGGTTTCGCTTATTGCCAGATTAGAGGATCAGGGCCATACGGTGAACTATTTCGATTTCCCATTATTGGATTACATGGTACCTGCATATTACGTGTTAACTACTGCGGAAGCATCGAGCAATTTGAGTCGATACAGCGGCATGATGTACGGATACCGCAGCGGAAATGCCAAAGATTTAGAATCTACCTTTACATTGAGTAGAACCGAAGGATTTGGTTCGGAGGTAAAACGCAGAATCATGTTAGGTACATTTGTTTTAAGTAGTGATCAGTACGATGCTTACTACGAGAAGGCACAGAAGGTTCGACGAATCATTCAGGAAGAAACGGATGCTATTTTGTTGAATGCCGATGCAATATTATTACCTACAACGAGCACAGTTGCATTTGGGTTGGGAGAAAAAGCAAGTAACCCGGTGGCGATGTATATGGCTGATTTGCTAACGGTACAAGCCAATCTAGCTGGGAATCCCGCTATAAGTATTCCCGCTGGAATCAATGAAGAGGGATTGCCGATGGGTGTACAGTTGATGACAAAACGCGGCGAAGATCAGCAATTATTTGATTTAAGTAGACTAATTGAAGGTGCTTTAGCGTTATAGTTGTAGCAATACTGCTTACGTTATTTTTAGAATAGTTTGTTTATTATGTTACGAGTACGGGTACTTATATCGTTATTTTTCATTTGGAGTTGGGCATTTTCTCAATCGGATATACAATTAAAAATCAAATCGTTAGAGCAAAAAGGGCTACCGTATTTTTGGAATGCCGAAATAGAGCTTTCTATTCGGGATTGGTTAAAAAACGAGAATCAGAGCACCAGTATTTTCTTAGGTAGATACCAATATTATTCGGCAATCATTAACCCGGTTTTGTCAACAAAACAATTGCCTTGGTTTTTGTCTTACATGCCTGCGGGTTCAACGGGTTTTGAACCGAGATATCGTGATGAGGGCGGCAGTTCAGGGATGTGGCCAATGGGATTCACCATGGGTAAAAAGTATGGATTAAAGCAAACGGCCTTGTTTGATGAACGCAGGGATCCAGTAAAAAGTACCCAGGCGGCTTTATCGTATCTAAACGACTTACATATTATTTATAAAGACTGGTTAAAGGCAATTACTGCATTTAGAATTGGTGCCATCCGAATGAATCAGATTATTCATGAATTGGATGGAGATTTGGATTTCGATCGTATTTATTTGTTATTGGAGCCGGAAGAAAGGATTCCGATTATTCAATTTTATTCAGCTGTAGTTGTATTGGCCTATGCCAAAGACTTCGGTATTAAGCCAGTTACCTATTCGGAGATGGCATCATCCCAAGTATTATCGGTGAGTGAGCCAGTACCTTTTTCGTTATTAAATGAGAAGTTGGGAATTGGTTTAATGGAATTGCGCCTGTTAAATCCGGAATTGAGAGCTGACGTAATTCCTTACATGGGAAGCGATTTTGTATTTCGATTACCCAAGGAATATGTAGGAAGATACAATGCCATGCGGGATTCTATACCCGGTTGGTTAAATCGTTTTGGTGGCAACGACAATGGAGTTGTTCGCCGATTACCTAACGTAGAAATCAAAGAGGAGGTTGTTGCTATGGAAAATAAGGACACGGCTGTTTCCATGGAGATAGCTAGCAATGATCAATCGGTGGTGGATGCCGCGGGAATCACTCCTCCTCGGCCCAAAACAGCTGAATATAAAGTTTGGGTTTATTATCGAGTTAAGTCGGGTGATGCAGTTTACACACTTAGCGACGTATTTGATTGTGAACCAGCGCAGCTAAAGCAATGGAACCGCTTGCGATCGAATTCGTTGGTGGTAGGGACACAGTTGAAGTTCTACGTACCTGCAACCAAGAAGTCGTACTACACAAAAATTAATTCTATGTCGATTTCTCAAAAGAGAAACTTGGCAGCAAAGGATTAATTTTGCAAGATGCAGCAGCATTGTTGGTGGAAGCGTACGGTTCAATTTTTAATTATTCTTTTTGCAAGTAGTTTCGTACGATTGAGTGCGGGCGGTGTATTGTTGGGAACAAGCCCCAAGGATACGATTTTACCGGATCGACCCATCTTCCACAAAATAGATGGATTGATTGCGGTGGATGGTGTTTTGAACGAATTGGAATGGGGGGCTGCATCGTTTGGGAGTGATTTTTTTGAGCATTTACCTGGGGGTTGGAATGGGAATTTTCACCAGTATTTCCCTTACGACACTTCGTTGTCTGAAACTAAGACGGCATTCAAGTTATTGTATTCGTATTCGGCCATTTACATTGGAATCGTTTGTGAGAATCGAAATCCATCTAAGAAGTTTGTAATTAATGGATTAAAGAGAGATTTCAGTGTAACAAATACGGACGGTGTGGTTGTAACGTTGTCTACGTTTAATGATGGACAGAACGGGTTTTCTTTTGGATTAAGTCCGTACAACACGCAACGAGAAGGTTCCGTTGAGAATGGCGGAGGTTTTGGAGTAACTACGGCTTGGGATCAGGTTTGGTTTAGTGAGACTTCGTTACAAAACGGTTATTGGGTTGCGGAGATCATGGTGCCATTGAAAAGTATACGGTTTGTGCCTGGTGTTAAGGAATGGTCCGTAAATGTTTCTCGATTCGATTTGAAGAACAATGAGATTTCTAATTTTAGCCGGGTTCCAAGGAATTTCAACGTAAGTACATTGGTTTTTGCGAAGCCTGTTGGGTTTTCCGAAGGTAGCAGCCCCAACAAGAAATCCAGAAACTTGGTGTTGATTCCGTACGCATCGGGTAATGGATTCCAAGAGAAAGTGGGGAGTCCGCGAAGTTTTGTGCCGAAAGTGGGGTTGGATGCGAAGGTAGGATTGAGTAAGAGTTTAAACATGGACATAACGGCTAATCCTGATTTTGCGCAGGTGGATGTGGATGTTCAGCAGATTAATTTGACTCGTTTTAGTTTGTTTTATCCAGAACGGAGGCAGTTTTTTATAGAGAATTCGGATTTGTTTGCTACGTTTGGTTTTCGACAAATTCGACCATTTTTTTCCCGTAGAATTGGATTGGCAGCGGGTGGGACAGTGCCTATTTTGGCGGGTGTACGCGTGAGTGGTAAGTTGGGAACGGACTGGCGTTTGGGAGCGATGAATATAAATACAGCTGGGGTTGCTGCTTGGCGAGAAAAGCCGATGAATTATTCGGTTTTTGCGCTTCAGAAGAAGATTTTTGCCGCGAGTACGGTGGGAGTGATTGCGGTACACGATCGAAAGATGGATACAACCGGGGATTACAATACGGTATTGGGGTTGGAGTATAATTTGTTGTCTAAAGATAGTAGATGGGGCGGAAAGGCATTTATTCAGAAATCGGATTATCAAGGATTGGCGATGAATGAGGGGTTTGCGCATGCCAGTTGGTTTCGATACAGAGATTTACGTTGGTTTCTCATGTGGAATCACGAATATGTGAGCAAGGATTTTAGGGCTCGAACCGGGTTTGTTCCGCGAATTGCGAATTTCGACACAAACGGTAAGATTGTTTTATACGATTATTGGCGGTTGGAGCCGGAAATAAAGCGGACTTGGTATCCTAAGGGTTCTAAATTACTGAACAACTATTCGTTAATGGCGTATAATTCAAGTTATTACGACAGTGCTTTTGGAATGACCGAATCGGAAAGTGAATTGGGATTGGACGTAAGTTTACAGAACAGTGCTGTTTTTCATATTAGTTTAGATAATTCGTACCAGCGTTTATTTTTACCTTTTAAACCATTTGACGATTTACCTGCTTTCTTTGGAGAATATCGTTGGTGGTCTGTTCATTCGGAGCTTACTACGAATAATCGAAAGCCGGTTTATTGCAATGCTCGAATTACCCAGGGAGGATATTTTACCGGAAAAAAATCAGAGTTTGCAGGCGAGATGTTCTATCGATTGCCGGCATTGGGAAAGAGTCAATTACCCAAGTGGGTAGTAAGTGCTAATTGGAATCGTGTGGTAGTGCGCGATGACCAGGGCGGTGGTGATGCCGTTAATTTATTGGGATTAAAGGCGGAACATAGTTTTAATACGATTTGTTATTTAACCAGCTATTTTCAGTATAACAGTCAGGCCGAACGGATGAACATCAATATACGTTTCCAATGGAGGTATCGGCCAATGAGTGACGTATTTATTGTATTATCACAGAATTGGAACCAGTTCCCTCAATTGAATACAGTGGAATCGTATTATTGGTCGGTTAGAAGCCGCAGTTTGGCTGTGAAATGGGTATATTGGTTAAACCGATAGAATCATTCCTGGAAGGGACGGTTTAGAAACCGTCTCCGTCCAAAATATTTCCTAAGCCACCCAAGATGGAACCTTCTTCGCGTCTTCCTCCGGGGGAGCCATAGCTAAGGATTTTTCCTGCCAAACGAGAAACGGGTAAGCTTTGTAACCAAACTTTCCCTGGTCCGCTTAACACGGCAAAGAATAAACCTTCGCCACCGAAAATAGCGTTTTTCACACCTTTAACCATTTGAATATCATAGTCTATCGTACTTGTAAATGCAACGATACAACCGGTATCAACGCGTAAATATTCCCCTGCTTTCAATTCTCTTTCAAGGATGTGTCCGCCGGCATGAACAAAAGCAAGTCCATCTCCTTCCAGCTTTTGCATGATGAATCCCTCACCACCAAAAAGTCCGGTTCCAAGTTTACGTTGAAATTCAATACCCACGCTTACCCCTTTAGCGGCGCATAGGAATGAATCTTTTTGACAAATAATTTTATTTCCTAATTGCTGAAGATCCATCGGCACAATTTTTCCTGCATAGGGTCCAGCAAATGTTACGCGAGCCTTATTGTAACCCATATTGCTGAAGGCTGTCATGAATAACGATTCACCCGTTAACATGCGTTTTCCAGCACTCATTAGTTTTCCAAAGAATCCATTATTTTGCTGACTTCCATCGCCAAATACGGTTTCCATTTCAATGCCATTATCCATGAACATGAAAGAACCTGCTTCGGCCATTACGGTCTCTTGAGGATCTAATTCTATTTCTACGCACTGCATTTCTTCGCCGAAAATGCGGTAGTCGATTTCGTGGTTTTGTCTCATAATTATTGCTCTAGGTATTTGAAGTTGTTTGAGAAAAAAATATTATTGATTTGCGGCAGCAGATTTTTTCAGGGCTAAAATGGAGAAATCGGTGGATTCTGCTTTGATGGTGTTAGACAAGTAACCAAGACCGGTTATTTCCATATCAACCACATCTCCGTCTTGCAACCATTGCTCTGTATAATCCGGATTGTTTAGTTTACCGGTGCCATTTAGTTCTAAGAAGCAACCGGTACCTACGGTGCCTGAACCGATAACATCACCTGGGTAGATATCTACGCCGTAAGCGCAACGTTCTACGATTTCGGCAAAGGTCCAATCCATATCGCCCATATTTCCTTCACTCACTAATTTTCCATTCACCCAACATTTCATGGATAGGTTGTAATTGTTGCCGGTATGGCCGGGTTTTGCATCGATTTTATAGGGTTCTAATTCATCGGGAGTAACTAGCCAAGGTCCAATTACAGTACTAAAATCTTTTCCTTTTGCTGGGCCGAGGTTCAACAGCATTTCTTCCATTTGGAGGGTTCTAGCACTCATGTCGTTCATGATCATGTAACCGGCAATGTACTCGTCTGCTTGTGCTGCGGTAATATTTCGGCCTTTTTTTCCGATAACGATTGCGGCTTCCAATTCGAAATCAAGTTTCCGGAAATGATCGGGCATGCAAGGTATTTCGCCGGGGCCTTGAATGGCATTGTGGTTGGTAAAGTAAAAAATGGGATACTGATCAAATTCGGGAATCATGGGTACTCCTCGATTTCTTCTGGCGGCGGCAACGTGCTGTCGGAAAGCATACCCATCTCTGCAGCTGGTTGGCTGGGGAACGGGGGCAAACAGTTGGGCGCTATCGAATGGTGTGGCGAGATTGGCATGGTTGCCAGCGGTTATTTGGGATTCAACTTCTTTTGCAAGGTTGGATTGGGACTCCCAGTTTTCCAACATAGCACGCATGGAGGGGCTAATTGCTGGATTTATTGAATGTAAAGGATAGATATTGTTGTTTACAAGGATGCCTGTTTGCGCAGAATCCTGATAATGGTACGTTACCAACTTCATAATTACAAAAATACTAAATTTTAAGGGCAAATGGGTGGGTGTTTATCGGGTATATACTTAATTTTACCGCAATATCGCATCGGACATGTTGGAGAAAAAAAAGGTATTGGTAACGGGTAGTAATGGCTTATTGGGTCAGAAACTTACGGATTTATTTATTACAAAATTGGATTGGACCTTGGTGGCTACGGGGGTGGGTGCAAATAGGCATCCTCGGGGCACGGAGGATGGAGTTTACCGGTATGAGGTATTGGATATTACGGACGAAGGGATGGTGAATGCGGTGTTGCGAAGAGAATTACCGGATGTTGTGATTCACACGGCAGCCATGACGCAGGTGGATGATTGCGAATTTCAGCGGGATGCTTGCGTTGCGTTGAATGTGGTTTCGGTAGAGCGATTGGCCAAATTATCTACGGAATTGGGATTTCATTTGGTACATATCAGCACGGATTTCATTTTTGATGGTACGAAGGCGATGGTTACCGAAGAGGAGTTGCCCAACCCGTTAAGTTATTACGGTTGGAGCAAATGGGAGGGGGAGAAAGCGGTGATGGAAAATGCCAATTCGTATTCGATTTTACGCACGGTGTTGGTGTATGGCAAGGTAGCGGATATGAGCAGAACCAATATTGTATTGTGGGCACACGGAGCGCTACGGGATGAAAAAAAGGCCAATGTGGTAACGGATCAGTTTAGGACTCCTACGTTGGCGGAAGATTTGGCCATGGGATGTTTTTTGGCTGCGGAGAAGAAAGCGCAGGGAATTTATCACATTGCTGGAAAGGATTATATGAGTGTGATTGAATTGGTGGAGCGCGTGGCGAAGTTTTATGGATTTAGTATGGAAAACATTACCCGCGTTGATAGCTCAACGTTAAATCAACCGGCTAAACGGCCACCTGATACCGGACTCTCTATCGAAAAAGCACGCAAGGATTTGGGGTATGAACCGCATTCGTTTGAAGAGGGTTTGGCATTGTTGAATTTATAAATTTATTGGTCGAATTTTGTGGGTACGATGAATTTGAATAGGTGATTATCGTCATAAAAAATCGACCAACAATTTCTTACATTTGTTGCAGCAACTACAAATATTAAAATCCTATGGAAATTCGTGCACCCTTTAATTTGAATCAATGGATTGAGGAAAACCGACATCTGTTAAAACCACCGGTAGCCAATAAAAATTTGTATCCTGAAGGTACCGATTATATTGTGATGGTAGTGGGTGGACCGAATTCTCGTAAGGATTACCATTACAACCAAACCGAGGAGTTGTTTTATCAGTTGGAGGGAGAAATTACCATCAAAACCCAGCAAAATGGGGAGCGGGTGGATGTAAAATTAGGCCCTGGCGATATGTTTTTGTTACCACCAAATATTCCTCATTCACCGGGCAGAACTGCTGGAAGTATTGGGCTTGTGATAGAGCGGGTTCGGGAGGGCAAAGGCTTTACCGATGGTTTGTTATGGTTTTGCGATTCCTGCAACACTAAATTGCACGAAGCGTACTTCGAACTAAAAAATATTGAAACGGATTTCATCAGTCATTTCAACGAATTCTACGAATCGGAAGAATTGCGCACTTGTAAGCATTGCGGAGAAGTTTTGCAAAAGCCACAATAAGGAGGAATTGCTTAACTTTGCCATCCTCTTATGAGTGATGCCATTAAACACGAATGCGGGGTAGCGTTTATTCGTTTGCGTAAGCCGCTGTCGTATTATCGAGAAAAGTACGGAACTCACTGGTACGGACTAACAAAACTGCAATTTTTAATGACCAAACAGCTGAACCGTGGGCAAGACGGAGCGGGTATGGGTGTGGTAAAGCTGGATCCTGCCTATGGGGATCGATATTTGGCTAGAAAGCGCAGTGCTTCGAAGACGGCATTGTCTGATATTTTTGAAGAAATTGCCAAAGCATACGAAGAAATACCTGTTGAATTTCGAGACGATGAAGCCTATTTGAAAAAGCATTTTCCGTATGCGGGTGAATTATTGTTAGGTCATTTGCGATATGGCACTTACGGTGGTAATAGCATCGAAAATATTCATCCATTTTTACGTCAAAATAACTGGATGGCCAGAAACCTCATGCTGGCGGGTAATTATAACGTTACCAATACCGAAGAGTTGTTTAATCAGCTGATAGAATTAGGTCAGCAGCCAAAAGAGAAGAGCGATAATGTGTTGATGTTGGAAAAAATTGGACATTTTATCGATGAAGAAAACCAGCGTTTGTTTGGGATTTTCAAAGCTCAGGGGTATTCTAATTTAGAAATTACCGCAAAAATCAAAGATGAATTATCGTTGGTAAATATCCTCAAGCGAAGTTTCAAAAGTGTAGACGGGGGATATAATATGATTGGTTTGTTGGGTCATGGCGATGCATTTGTAATGCGCGATCCCAATGGAATCAGACCTTCCCATTATTATGTTGATGACGAGGTAGTGGTTGTTGCCAGTGAGCGGGCTGCTATACAAACGGCATTCAATTTGTACCCCGAACAAATCCAAGAATTGGGTCCTGGGAATGCGTTGATTGTGAAGAAATCGGGTCAGGTAGATGAGGTAAACATTATCGAACCACTAGAGAGAAAGAGTTGCAGTTTTGAGCGGATATATTTTTCAAGGGGAAACGATCAAGATATTTATGCCGAACGTAAGGAATTGGGTAGATTGCTAGCGGATCCCGTGATGCAATTGTTGGGGAATGATTTGGTTAACACGGTATTTAGTTATGTGCCTAATACCGCGGCAACCAGTTTTTACGGGTTGATTGATGGTATTCATGAGATACGCAGGCGTTTGCAGGCGGAGGCGTTATCGGCCATCGATGTATCAAAAAATCCCGAAAAGGTAGAGGAAATTTTACGTTGGCGTCCACGCAGGGAAAAGATTTTGGTGAAGGATGTGAAGATGCGGACGTTTATTACGAATGATAATGACCGGGAGGATTTGGTTGGGCATGTTTATGATATAACGTATGGTGTGGTGAAGAGTTGGGAGGATACGTTGGTGATTATGGACGACAGTGTGGTTCGTGGTACTACATTGAAAACCAGTATTTTAAAGATATTGGATCGATTAGAACCTAAGCGAATTATTCTGGTAAGTTCGGCACCGCAAATTCGTTATCCGGATTGTTATGGTATCGATATGAGTAAATTGGGTGATTTTGCTGCATTTCGGGCTGCGGTTGCGTTGATAAAAGAACGGGGCATGGAGTCTTTGATGCAAGAAATATATCAACAAGCGAAGTTGGAGTTAGAAAAACCTGCGGAGGAGCAGGAGAACGTGGTGAAACGACTGTATGCACCGTTTGCCGATCAGGAAATTTCGGATAAGATTGCTGAGATGGTGCGGCCTGCGGGCATGCGAGCACAGTTTGATATTCTATTCCAGTCTGTAGGTAATTTGCATGTTGCTTGTCCGAACGATTCGGGGGATTGGTACTTCACGGGTAATTTCCCAACCCCAGGGGGTACACAAGTAGCGAACCGAGCATTTGTTTACTACATGGAAGGCAGGAAAGAGCGGGCGTATTAAAATTATCGACCTAAATTCATTCGGTATTTATTGGGTACGTTTTTGATTCCGTGGATTTTATTATTTTTGCGGCCATCCTATGAGCACATTAAACGAGGTAATTGACCAATTGAAAGACCAGTTGGAGAAGAATCTTCAGCACACGGCGAGTGAATTTAACCGTATTCGTGCCGGAAAGGCCAATCCGATCATGCTTGAGAGTGTGATGGTTGAATATTATGGTGCTTTAACTCCTTTGGCTCAGGTGGCAAACGTTGCCACTCCGGATGCTAGAACGTTGAGCATTCAGCCTTGGGATAAGAGTTTGATCAGACCGATTGAAACTGCAATTATCAACAGTAATTTGGGTTTTGCTCCACAGAACGACGGGGAGTTTATTCGAATTTCAATTCCACCATTAACCGAGGAGCGACGCAAAGAGTTGGTGAAGAAGAGCAAAGGAGAATCGGAAAATTCCAAGATTGGTATTCGGAATTTGCGCAAGGATGCAAACGAGCGTATCAAGAAATTGCAAAAAGATGGTTTAAGCGAGGACGATGCGAAGATAGGAGAAGAGCGTGTTCAGAAGATGGTGGATGGGTACATTGCCAAGACCGAGGCGTTGTTGGCAGAGAAGGAAAAGGAAATCATGACGGTATAATCGTCAGTTTGGATTTTAGTTCTTCTGCATTAATTAGTAATTCTTCTAGGTTATTGGCCAAAATGGTGGCGTGACCTAATTTTCTATTGGGTTTACTTTCTGTTTTGTTGTACATGTGAACGAATACATCTGACCTTTGGTTTAGATATTCATGGTGTTCCAGTTTGTAGGTTCCCGAAAAGTCTGTTGGGCCAACGATGTTTAGCATGGCTGCGGGTTGTTTAAGTGCAGGATTACCCAAGGGTTTATTGGTAAGAATGCGTAGGAATTGTTCAAATTGGGAGCAGTGGCAGCCTTCGATGGTATGGTGTCCGGAGTTGTGGGGTCTTGGAGCGATTTCGTTTACGAGTATGTCTATGTTAGCTGCTGTTAGACTAGAAAAGTCGGGAGTTGTATCCGTTGTTGGATTTTGAGGGACGATAAAGAGTTCAACGGCAAATAGACCTGGGGAATTTAGGCTTTCTACTGCGTGGAGGGCAACCTGTTTTGCTTTTTCTTCGATGGATGGGTGGATGCGAGCTGGGGAAAAAAGGAATTCAACGAGGTTGGAAACGGGGTGAAAATACATCTCGATGGCGGGATATACAGCAGTTTCTTTGTGTTGATTTTGGTTGGGCTGACCCACTGCCACGATAATTGAAATTTCAAGGGCAGGTGATATTTTTGCTTCTAGTAAAACGCTGCCGTGGAAGGGGGAATTTTGTAGAAGTTGGGATTTGGAGAGGATAGCAACGCCTTTTCCATCGTACCCTCCGGTGCAAGTTTTTACAACTATTTCCTCGCCGGGGAATTGTACCAGCAGGGTTGGAGTAATTTCTGTATGATTAACAATGGTGTAGGGTGCGGTGGGTATGTTGTTTTGGGTATAATGTTGTTTTTGTATCCCTTTGTTTTGGATGGTTGTAAGAACGGATGGGCTTGGGATAATGGTTTTACCTTGGGCTTGAAGTTGAAGCAGTGTATCTACGTTGATGTGTTCTATTTCCCAGGTGAGTACATCGGCGGAGGCGGCCAGCTCTCGGATGCTTGAATCCGAGGTGAGGCTTCCAGCGATAAATTGGTTTGCAAAGGGTTTGGCAGGACAATCTGGGGATGATTCCAAAACTGTGAAATGTGCGGGAACTTCGGGGCTGGAAGCCTCAATGGTCATCATACCCAGCTGGCCCCCACCAATAATACCTACCTTTACCATGCTGCAAAGATAGGGAAGCAAATTTGCAGAGTTTGCAACGTATAATTGTAGAGTTGCATTTTTTACACTACTTTCGTTAGTACATTTGCATTTTTATTTATGGCAGACCACCTCCCTGCGAATTTATTTATATCTCTTTTAACGGCCACGGAACCCGTTTCCCCGTTGATATCGGACTGGATTATTGTTGTAGTTTGCTTAGTATTGGTTGCGTTTTTTGCAGGTATGGAGATTGCTTTTATTTCGGCCAGTAGATTACGAATTCAATTACGCAGTAAGGAAGGACAAGGGGGAGGTAAGTGGTTAGGACGATATATAAAGAAACCGAACGAGTTTATTTCAACGGTTTTGGTGGGCACCAATTTGGCCATGGTTATCTATGGTTTGTATATGGGAGGAATTTTGGAAGAGGCCCTGGATGCGTTGCCGTATCCCTGGTTGAATTCTGGGATTGTTCGTTATGTAATTGTCACGTTTGTTAGTACATTGATTATATTGGTATTAGCAGAATACATTCCCAAGACATTGTTTAGGATGTATGCCGATAACTTATTGTTTGGTTTAGCCGGTGTGTTTCGGGCAGCGCAAATTATAATGTGGCCCATGATTGTGCTTACGAAGGAAATATCTTCCTTCCTTTTGCGGTGGTTTACAAAGGCCGAAATTAACGAAGCAACTCCCGTTTTCTCTAAAGTAGATTTGGATAATTATTTGGCGAGTTTGGAAAATTCCCATAACTCTGAAAATTTGGAAATTGATACTGAAGTATTCCGAAACGCATTAGACTTTAGTGATGTACGAGTAAAAGATTTTATGGTTCCTCGCCCTGAAATACAAGCGGTAGTAGTTACTGAATCGTTGGAAATATTACGGGCAAAATTCATCGAAACAGCACATTCCAAATTGCTGGTTTATCGGGATACCGTGGATCATGTTATTGGATTTGTACATCACAGCGACTTGTTTCATTCGCCAAAGAACATTCAGCAAATTCTTCGACCAGTTTTATTTGTAAATGAGGCGTTGCAGGCGCATGATATGTTGCGAAATTTTATTCAAGAGCGAAGAAGTTTGGCGGTAGTTGTGGATGAATTTGGCGGAACGGCCGGTATGGTTACTATTGAGGATGTATTGGAGCAAATTGTGGGTGAAATTGAGGATGAGTTTGACGTAGAAGATCAGACAGAGCAGGTGTTGGGAGATAAACATTATCGCTTTTCGGCGCGATTGGAAGTGGGTTATTTGAATGAAAAGTATCCGGATTTAAACATCCCAGAGGGCGAATACTCTACGTTAGGCGGGTATATATTGCATGCGGCAGAAAGAATACCCTTTGAAGGTGAAAGTTTGGTATTCGAGAGTTTTCATATGGTGGTTAAGAAAACTTCGGGTGCGAGAATTGAAGAAGTAGAGCTGCGGGTAATTGCCGAATTGGAGTAATTTTTTGCATTTTTTCCAAATTTCGACGGAGTTCAACGATTCTCAGCGTTTGATCCGTTTTATTTATGTAATATTGATTTTTCTACCTCGTTATGAAGCATTTAAGATTTTATAATCAGATTTTTTCCTTGGGTTTGATGGTTGCTGTATTTTGTCAATTAAACACCGCAAAGGCCGTATTTACGAGCAATGCCGAGTGGGATGGTAAATTATTGGATAATGCGAAATTTTTGGAAAATACTAAATCTACCGGTGTTAAGCCCAAAGATTCTATGCCTTTAAAAGAGGTGAAATTGATGAATGATTATTATCGTTGGGAGTTAACTACCAATGCCACTTTAGCCTTGTCTCGGTTTGCTGGGAATACTACGCGGAGTTTGGACGATGATCCGTATATGCTCATGATCAGAAAATTTGACCGACTGTATAATGATTCTGGCTATTTAGTTGGAAGCGTTGGTGATTCGCAAGGGGTAGAAAAACCATTGAGGAGGCACAATTGGCGAATGGGTTACAACGGGTATGTTGGGACTTCCATTGATGCGTTAACAGGAGCAACGCGCGAGACGGAGGATAGCAGACATTCTGTAATAATTGGTCGAGAATGGCGAAAAGTGTTGGATAGAGATTTTTACATTTTTGGCGGTATAGATGTACGTGTATTTTATATTTTAAATCAATCAACTACAACTTCGAACAACGATTTAGGCCAGGTTAATACTACGGTATCACACCGTTCTGAGATGGGTGGAGGTTTTGATGTATTTGGTGGTTTAGGGTACCGAATAAATAAAAGACTGTCTGTCTACACTGAGAGTATTTTGATGTTTCAAGGGAGTCAGATTGATCGTTATTTTGAATATAATTCTGCCAGAACCGTGTTGGAATCTACGCAGAAATTGGGCTTTAGGCCCATGGTGCCCGTTTCATTGTTTGTAACCTATAGTTTTTAATGAAGATGAAAAAGGGCATACTAATAGTTGTTTTTGGATTGGTTGTTTTTGGGGGTGTAGAGAAAGTACATGCACAGTCTGCTAGTGAAATTTTGGGCAAGGACACGGCCAAGGTAAAATCTTCAACGATGGATGAATACGAACAGATTTTGCAGAAGAAACGAGAAACTTCTGCTAACACAACAGAACAATCTTCTATAAAGAAAGATACGATACGCAAGGTTGTTGTGGTAAAAAGTAATAACCCACAGATCGTACCTGCGGGATCGGTGGTTATTAAAAAGCCGGTGTTAATCAAAGAAAATTATGTAGGATTTAATACCGCACCGATGTTAAATCAATTTGTTCCTTTTAATGCGTTGGATCCTTCCAAGCAGTTGGTGAGTGTAAATTTTAGACGATACACCAATAATAAAGGATACCGTTTGGGTTTGGGTTCTAATTTGGTGGTGGATGGAGATATTCAGAGTTTTGCGTTCAAATACGATGTAGATAAACGAAGACAGATATCCCAGAAGATGTTGTATAATCTAGGTTATGGTTTTGGTTTTGAGTATTTTGAAGACTTGACCGATGGCAACGGATTTTTCTTTGGTATTAATGGTTTTGCGGATGCCATATTTGCAATGCATTGGGGTATCGAGTACCAAATAAACCCAATGATTTCCTTGTCTACAGAGGCTTCCTGGCAGTTGCGATTGGGTACAACTGGAGGAATGCGGATCGTTCCACCGTTAGCCATAATTGCCAACATCAAAGTAGATAAGTTAATGAAGTAGGGGCAATTAGTAGTTATCCAATTTTCGCTACTATTGGTTCTTATTTTCAGTATTTTATTGTTTTCTTATCGGAAGTTTTAGCCCCAATAATACCATATCCATTTGGGACATTCGTAAATAGTGGATTGGGCAGCTGGGTTACGGATTGTTTCTGCCATAAGTGGGCAGCTTCAGTATTTAGGTAATTGTATAACGGCTGAGAAAGGTTTTCCAATCGAATTTCTACGCTGATTGTTTTTTCTATAGCAGTGGAAGGCCATGGTTTTAAATTATGGAATTGGAATTTTGCATTAACACCGTTGAAAATCTCATCCGAAAATAGGATGGATTTATCGGTATAGTTATTATATGAATTTCGGATAAACGGCAACTCGTTACCATCTATACGAATCGTTTCATTGAGGATTTGGCTGTCGTTAGGAAGGGAAGAGCCTTGGGAATATGTATAACGGATAAATTGTCGTTTGGCAATTAACTGATACCAGTTTTTATCAATTGCAGAGTCACGGAAACGTATGGTGAATACTTGGGTTTTACCAATTCCGGGTATGATAGCCGTGGAGGTGTCTAGGGATTGGATAGTTACGGCCGAAGGTATTTTATCGGCTACCGTGAATGTATCAAGTATTCCTTGATACGTAAACAAAAAGGAATCTCTTGGTTTAAGGGTGCAATTCCACTGAAAGGTTCCCGATTCAAAAAAGTTAAAATACTCTGTGTTGGAAATTTTGGGATTTTGAACTTGAATGGCGATATGGGTTTCTAAAAAATGTGGCTGAGTAATGCCTGTGGCTCTAGTGCAATAGGCGAATACTGACTCGTTGGGCTCAAGGACAACTTTCACCACTTGTCCTTCGGGAGCTTGGTTTTGAATGGGCACTACATAATTGTTTTCACAACTGGAAAATAATAAGCAAAGGCAACCGATTATATGAAGGTAGCAGTTTTTCAAAATTTAAGGTTGTAACTAACTTGGGGTAGCAAAGGGAGTAAACTTGTTTGAATAAAGGCTCTGTTGCCATTGTTATCGTATCCTACATTAATAAAAAATGGATTTTTTCGATTATACAAGTTGTAAACCCCGGCACTTAGTGAATGTGTAAATCTATGTTTTTTCCATGTCCATTGCGCATTGATATCCAATCGATGGTTGGCTAAACTTCGGGCGTTATTTCGGTCGCCATAAATTAGAATTTCTTGTAATGGGTTATCGGGGGTGGGTGAAAGGTAGGCGCCGATAGGAAGTGTATAGGCAAATCCACTGTTATACACCCAATTGGCGGATAGGCGAAATGAGTTACGCACTTCGTATATACCCACGATGTATAAATTATGTCGTCTATCGTATCGAGCGGGGAAGGCGTTACCGTTATTGAGTTCTAGAAATGTTCGGGTGTTATTCATGAAGGTATAGCTGGCCCAACCTGTAAATTTCCCGGCTGTTTTTTCCAATAAAAATTCGGCACCGTAGGTATTTCCGGCACCTTGCGTAACGGTTTCTTCCCAATTCAATATGGACGATAGGTAAATGGAGTTGTCTTTGTATTCTAATAAATCTTGAAATTTTTTTGAAAATACTTCCGAACTAAATTGCCATTGGGCTTGGGTATGCGTGTATCCTAGCGCGAATTGTTGAGCCGATGAGGGTTTAAATTTTGTTGAGGAAGGCACCCAAATATCGGAAGGTAGACCGATGGCGATATTGTTGAGTAGGTGGAAAAATTGGATGTTTTGGGATGCGGATAGTTTCAACCAGTGTTTTGCATTGAAACGGTAGCGCAAGCTTGCACGCGGTTCAGGCAGTAAATAAAACTGTTTGTCTCCCATGAAAAAGTAACTTCCGCGAATTCCTAAATCAACAAATAGATTTTTGGAGGGGGAATATAGGGCGTGAAGAAATCCGGTGATTTCGGGTACTACCACTTGTTTTTCGCGGTAAATAATATTTCGATTAATACTATCGATTTTGGTAATAATTTGCCTATTTCCGGGATCAAATTGATGTAGAATTGCTTCAGAACCTACTTTCATGGTTAAAGCAGGTGAAATCCGTTTTTCAATTTTTAGTTTGGCAGCTAGGTCTTGTATATTATTGCTGGTTTTGTATGCCGAATAATTATAAATATTTGGAATGGAATCCGATTTAAACCGAGCCGAATAGGTGTAATCGTTAAAAATAGTGTAGCCGTAAGTTGTGGTATATGCGTTAAGTGTAATCCGATTTCTTGGATTTGGCGATAATTCCCATTTTAATGCCATAACATTGTTTCCCCAATAATTACTTTGTTCGTTTCGCTGGGAGATGTAGGCATCTTTTTTTTCGGTTCCATTGCTATTGATGAATGAAGCACGATCTAAATTCTCGAATGCTGAAAAAGTTAATACGCTTTTGGGTGAGAAACGATGAATTAACTTGATGTTGATATCGTGAAAGGTGTAGTTATTAACGCTGTTGGAATCGTTTTTTAGTGCGTTGGCAATGGGTTGCGCCATAAAATCGAGCAAGGATGTTCTCGCAGCAAATACAAAGGTGGTTTTATTTTTGATGAGTGGGCCTTGCAATTGAATTTTAGCCGACATCACACCCAGGCTTACACTGCCAGACAATCGATGGGGGTTTCCGTCTAAACTCTGAACATTTACGGCACTTGACAATCGGCCGCCGTATTCTGTGGGCAGGGTGCCTCGGAAAAGTTGGGCACTTTTTACAACATCGGAATTAAAGGTTCCAAACAATCCATAGAGATGGTATGGGTTATAAATGGGTACATCGTCCAGTAAAATTAAATTTTGGTCTGGAGATCCCCCACGCACATACATTCCAAGCATACCTTCGGATCCACCTACAACTCCGGGATTCATGCTCAGGGCTCTTAAAACATCGGACTCACCTAGAAGGGCAGGCATCTTTGCCAGTTTATTGCTACTGATATTAAATTGATCGCTAAAGCCTTTGGATACTGCGGTTAGTGGGATGCCTTGGCTGGTATTTTGGTTAATCTCAATGATTGGAAGGGGTTGAGATTTAAATTTTAAAGGAATTTCCAACACATAGTCACGCGCTTCAATGAGTGTATCTGTGTAGGTGTCAAACCCATCGTAATAAACAGACAAAATGAGTGTGTCATCTTCGAAAGGTAGTCTAAATACTCCAAAATCATCGGACAAACAAAATCTACCGTTCTTTAAGTTACTTACATAGGCTTTTACCAGTCGTTCCTGGCTTTCTTCATCGATCACGCGACCGGAAACCGTGAATTTCTTAATGTAGTTTGGAGGCATCAATTCCTTGAGAATCACGGACCCGTTGTACCATTCATAATCGATACCGTATTGGTTTAAAAAATCGGTAAGGGCGATGGAGGCGCGAATATTTTGATAGTTAAATTTAAAGGACTTATTGCTAGGAATGATGGCTGAATTGTACTGGAAAGTGGTGCCGGTTGCCTGTTCAAACTGTTGTAGGGCCTGTTCAAAGTTGTGTCCCGCATAGCTGATTTTCACGGAACGATTCAATGGATTTTGGGCCATTAGGTTAGCGGCAACAAAGCATATTGATATATGGAGACACCGCAAGGTGGATTTCGCTGATAGCAATTTGAAAATCCACGGCAATATACCGGCCGAAGAGGGTCGGATAAACATGGATTTCATCAAGCTACTTACAGGCAAGGTTGTAAAGAGGAAAGTTATTTGGTGCCAGTGTTGCTATCGGCGTAACTAAACACTTTTTTTAGAAGATCTGTATTTCTATTGGTTAATGATGATCGTAAGTTATTTTCTCTTTCGGTTATTTCTGTGAATAAAGCGGCGGTTGCAAGGTCGGTGACATAACCGTCGAGATCGGGATTAATATCCGATGACAGTCCTAGTAGCAATTTATTTTTGTTGATGGTTGAAATGATGGGTTTCCAGTAATTGGTGATGGAAACGGCATCGAGGGCCTGTTTTACTTCGGGTTTGAAAGCGGCGGTTAATTGGGATTTGGTAGTATTGGACAGGTAGTTGGTGGCTGCACCATTTCCACCGGTAAGGATTTTCATAGCATCGTTGAACGACATGGAGGTAATGGCGTTTACGAAGATGGGAGAGGCTTTAACCATGGCATTTTCCGCACCGCGATTCATGGCTTCAATGGCTTTATCTAGTTCTTTTCCGATAGCGGCATTCAGCAGGGCATTCCCTCTAATTTTCTGTTCTACGTTTTTTACTTCGGGTGGTAGGGGGATCATTCGCATTGGATTTTGGTAGAAAGCGCCTGCGGTATTTAGTGCAGAAACGCCTGCGCTTACTCCTTGTTTCAGGGCTTCTTTCAATCCATTGGCTGCCTCATCTTGGGTAAGGGCTGGGATTGCGGGTTTTACGGTTGCCATTTGCGATGCTTGTTTGGCAGCATTTTCAAGTTGAGCGACATTCAAGTTTCCGCAGGAGTTTAAAAAAATTGCGGAAATTATAACCGCGTTGAGGGTAATATATTTATTTGACACTCGCATAAAATTTGTTTTTTAGGGTTTTAAGTATGATTTCTCAAACCTAAACGAAATTCGCTGAAAAGAATCAAGTTTTAGACCAATTCTAACAATTTGTGGATGTTTTGCAGAACGAGGTTGAAATGAGTTACTTTGCAGGGATTATTTTTTAACAAGGATGTACGAATTTCACGGCGATAAACGGTATTATTTCAACATGACAAAGCAGGTGACGGTGAAGCATATTTTGCCGTATTTGCAGCAGCATTGGAATTTCCCTTCGGGTATGCGTGTGTTAGAGATAGGATGCGGCGAGGCAGGTGTTTTGCAAGCATTTACCGATTTGGGTTATACTTGTACGGGTATTGAATTGGAGGAAAGCAGATTGGAATATGCGCGTGAATATATGCGCGATGAGTTAGCAACGGGGAAGGTTCAATTTTTAAATAAAGATATTTATGATGTTGATCCCGAAAAGGATTTAGGCAGCAGGTTTGATTTAATTATTCTGAAAGACGTGATTGAGCATATTCCTCAGCAGGAGAAATTTATTCCTCAGTTGCAGCGCTTTTTAAGTCCAGGTGGTGTAGTGTTTTTTGCATTTCCACCTTGGATGATGCCTTATGGCGGCCATCAACAAGTTTTACCGGGGAAAATTGCGAGTAAATTGCCTTATTATCATTTACTTCCGGGGAAATTGTATCCGTGGACATTAAAATTGTTGGGTGTAAATGCCAATGGGATTGCCACCATGGAAGAAATTCGCAGCACGGGAATTAGCATTGAGCGGTTTGAACGGATTGTTAAAAAAAGTAATTTTCAGGTTGCGCACAGGCAATTTTATTTGTTCAATCCGATCTATGAATACAAATTTGGCATTAAGCCTAGGTTGCAATCAGGATTGGTTGCGAGAATTCCATGGTTGCGAAATTTTTTGACGATGGGTATGTATTATATCGTTGGCGCTAAAAATCATTAGGAAATAATAGACAAACCGACTACTTTTGCTAATCAGGTGGTATTATGAGACATTTAAAATCCCTTTTATTAGCCGGTGTTGTATGTTTATCTGCAACGCAAGTGGAAGGCCAGTCTAAGAAGCGTTTCAAGGGTAAGCCCATTGAGTTTGGCGTGGCATTAGGGGCATCCAATTATTTGGGTGATTTAACTCCTTCTATTGCTGTAAACGAGTCCCATGTAGCAGGTGGATTGTTATGCCGCTTTAATTATTCTGATTTTATCACATTGCGCGGGAATGCAACATTCGGTCAGATTTCTGGCGATGATAAGAACTATAGTTCGGATGCTTTCCGTCAGCGTAGAAATTTAAATTTTCGCAGTAATATCGTTGAGTTTAGTGGAGTAATCGAATGGAATATTGCCGGTTTTGGAGAGACAACACGCGAGCGTCCTGGCAGTCCTTTTTTGTATGCGGGGTTGGGAGTATTTAAATTTAATCCGATGACCAAATTTGAGTACATGCCTACCAAAACATTAAACGGAGTTCCAATTCACGATCCTCAATTAAAGCAATTTGATGGTAAGTGGATTGAATTGCAAGTTTATGGTACTGAAGGTCAAGAAACCACCAAGTACAACGAACGAAGAAGATATCCATTAACGCAATTATGTGTTCCTGTGGGCTTTGGTTATAAAAAGCAATTGGACGAGTTTTGGGCCGTTGGTCTGGATATGGGTGCGAGAATAACGTTTACTGATTATTTGGATGATGTAAGTTTGACCTACGTTGAAGACCAAATTGTAGGCGGAAATAACGGATTAGTGGCTGCTGCGTTGGCTGATAGAGGGCCCGAATTGGGATATGAGCGTTTTTATAACGGCGATCCACGCGGTACTTCTAAGGCTAACGACATGTACTTGTTTTTGAATTTAACTGTTACCCGTAAAATTGTAGGCGGAAAGACAGTTTGTTTTCAGTTTTAAGACAAAATTATTGTAACCAAAGTAAACGAAAACCAAGTGTTTTCGCGTTATCTATTATTTATTGTTTTGATCGCAATACAACGAATAAACCCCATCACTGGATTTTGGCTTTTTAAGACCAACAGTTTGTCGTTGTTGCTGTTTGTTTTTGCTTTATTGGGTTATAAAAACAATGCATTAGGTCAGAAATACTTTTCTGGAAGAAACGAATTTGGGATTGGTTTTGGGGTGTCTAATTATTACGGGGATTTAAGTGCGGGGTCGCGTTTTGAATTTAATACGGCCCATTTTCATCCTTCGGCTGCTATTTTTCAGAAATACAATTTCAGTAGTTATTTATCCTTGCGGAATCAATTGAGTTTTTTGGAGATCAGTGGCTCATCCAAGGGTATTGCTGGATTGGCCTACCAAAATTTAAATTTCAAATCCAAGATTTATGAGTATTCTCCTTTAATAGAATTTAATCTACATCCGTTTGGCACAAATATTCGAGATGGATGGGCCACACCGTATGTATTAACGGGACTTTCTATTTTTCGCTTTGATCCCACAAAAATTGATAATGAGGATGTGCGTTTACGAAACCTAAATACCGAGGGTCAAAAGAAGTCTTACAGCCTATTGCAAGCCTCCTTGCCATTGGGAGTTGGGGTGAAGATGATGTCACCACCTCAACGTGGTAAAGGCTCAGTAATTGTTGGACTTGAGGTATTGTGGCGAAAGACATTTACGGATTATTTGGATGATGTAAATGGTAGTTATGGGGATTATAAATCGATGAAGGAAAACCAAGGATTATCGTCGGCAGAAAATGGACATGCACAGGTATTAGAAGGTAATCCAGCCTTACCTGCAGGAACGATGCGAGGTGATACACATTTAAAGGATTGGTATTATTTTATAGGTTTCAGCATATCGTATCGATTTACGCCGTTAATTTGTAGATAAATTGATCTTCTTGTGTCTGTTACATCATCTTTCGCTAGCCAAATAAAAAAAGACAGGATTCCCGAGCATGTTGCTATCATCATGGATGGTAATGGCAGGTGGGCGAAGAAAAAAGGTCATTTACGGATTTTTGGACACAAGCACGGTGTGGGTGCGGTAAGGAATGCTTTGGAAGCTGCGGTAGAGATTGGGGTTCGTTATTTAACGGTTTATGCGTTTTCTACGGAGAACTGGAGTAGACCGAGGATGGAGGTTAATGCCCTGATGGAGTTGTTGGTGGATACTATTGAGAAGGAAATCCCAACCTTTATGGAGAATGGTATTCAGTTGCAAGTAATTGGGAATGTAGATCAGTTGCCGGGTACTTGCCAAGCTCAATTAGAGCGCGCCATGAAAATCACGGAGAACAATAATAAATTAACGTTAATCTTAGCGTTGAGTTATTCGGGTAGATGGGATATTATTGAAGCGGTTAAAAAGATTTCTGAATCCGTGAAAGCAGGGGAATTGCAGCCCGAAGACATTAATGAGTCGGTACTGAATACCGCTCTAAATACAGCTAAGTTTCCCGATCCCGATTTACTGATACGCACCAGCGGTGAGCAACGGATAAGTAATTTTTTGTTGTGGGAAATTGCCTATTCCGAGATCTATTTCACTCCCGTGTTGTGGCCTGATTTCACCAAGGACGATTTTTATAGGGCAATCATCGATTTTCAGGGTCGAGAACGCCGATTTGGAAAAACAAGTGAGCAAATTGCATAAGTGTTTAAGACATTCAAACATATTGGGTTAGTAATACTAACATTGATTTCGGTAACTTCCGGTTATTCGCAACGATTGGCCGATAGTACCTATCGCAATGCCGAGGCCATAGCATACGATTTTATAGAGCCTAAGGAATACGTTATTCGAAATATTCAAGTAAACGAAGTGAATGGTAGACCTGTTATGAAATCGCAGGTTATCTTTTTTTCGGGATTATCCATCGGCCAACGAATAAAAGTTCCAGGAACGGATATTTCAAAAGCTATCCAAAATTTGTGGGCAAGAGACTATTTCCGTGATATTCAAGTGTATTTATTGCCCTTGGAAGGCGAGGAAGTTATCGTTCAATTCCGAGTTCAGGATCAACCGAGGTTAAATGGACATCGATTTATTGGATTAACCAATGCACAGGCGAAAACGTTGAAAGA
>JACCDS010611709.1_pt1 | contig 89685 bp, 89 predicted proteins | sample 7446441 | NCBI WGS metagenome assembly JACCDS01 (sample SAMN15323445, study PRJNA562643) | freshwater metagenome | isolation source: river surface water | place: USA:Blue River Watershed | collected 2017-08-17
CCTTGCTCACGCTGAGCCCCGATGCGCAAGCGCAGACCTTCATTGCGGGCAAGGACTTGCCGCTCGAGCAGACCATCGCCAACATGACGCGGGTCTTGGCCGATTTGGGCATCAAGATCGAGATCGCTTCGTGGCGCAACCTGGTGCCCAATGTGTGGTCGCTGCACATCCGCGACGCGCATTCGCCCATGTGCTTCACCAACGGCAAGGGCTCGACCAAAGAGAGCGCCTTGGCCTCGGCGCTGGGTGAATACATTGAGCGGCTGAACAACAACCATTTTTATGCGGGCGTGTTTTTTGGCGAAGACATCGCGCAGGCCGACTTTGTGCACGACCCGAAGGAGCGCTGGTTCCAGCCCGGCAAGCGCGACGCGCTGCCCAAAGGCTTGTTGGACGCGCACTGCCTGCCCATCTACAACCCCGACGGCGAGCTCAAGGCCTCGCACCTGTTCGATACCAACTCGGGCAACACCGAGCGCGGCATTTGTGCGCTGCCTTATGTACGCCAGTCCGATGGGGAGGTGGTGTACTTCCCCTCCAACCTGGTGGAAAACCTGTTCGTGAGCAACGGCATGAGCGCGGGCAACACGCTGGTGGAAGCGCAGGTGCAGTGCCTGTCCGAAATTTTTGAGCGGGCCGTCAAGCGCGAGATCCTGGAAGGTGAAATGGCTTTGCCTGATGTGCCGCCAGCTGTGTTGGCCAAGTACCCCGGCATCGTGGCGGGCATCGAGGCTTTGGAGGCGCAGGGTTTTCCGGTCCTGGTCAAAGACGCGTCGCTCGGCGGTGTGTATCCGGTGATGTGCGTGACCTTGATGAACCCGCGCACGGGCGGTGTGTTCGCGTCCTTTGGCGCACACCCGCGCATGGAAGTGGCGCTGGAGCGCAGCCTGACCGAGCTGCTGCAGGGCCGCAGTTTTGAGGGCCTGAATGACCTGCCTGCGCCCACCTTCATCAGCAACGCCGTGACCGAGCCCAACAACTTTGTGGAGCACTTCATCGACTCCAGCGGGGTGGTGTCGTGGCGATTTTTCAGCGCCCAATCGGATTACGAATTTGTGGAGTGGGACTTTGCCGGTGAGGGCGAAGGCACCACCGCGCAAGAGGCCGCCACGCTGTTTGGCATCTTGCAGGCCATGGGCAAAGAAGCCTATGTGGCGGTGCACGACCAACTGGGCGCCACCGCGTGCCGCATTCTGGTGCCGGGTTATTCCGAGGTGTACCCGGTCGATGACCTGATTTGGGACAACACCAACAAAGCGCTCTTGTTCCGCGCCGATGTGCTCAACCTGCATGCTCTGGACGACGAGGCGCTGGAGGCTTTGCTGGACCGACTGGAGAACAACGAGCTCGACGATTACCTCGACATCGCCACGCTGATTGGCATTGAGTTCGATGACAACACGGTGTGGGGTCAGCTGACGGTGATGGAGCTCAAGCTCTTGATTCACCTGGCCTTGCAGCAGCTCGAAGAAGCACACGACCTGGTGGGCGCTTTTTTGCAGTACAACGACAACACGGTGGAACGCCGCTTGTTCTACCAAGCCTTGAACGTGGTGCTGGAGGTGACACTGGACGATGACCTGGACTTGGCGGATTACGCCGTCAACTTTCGGCGCATGTTTGGCGATGAGCGCATGGATGCAGCCATCGGCTCGGTGGACGGCAGCGTGCGCTTTCATGGCCTCACGCCCACCAGCCTCCAGCTGGAAACACTGGATCGGCATCAGCGCTTGCTGGATAGTTACAAAAAACTGCACGCGGCGCGGGCGCGCGTGGCCGCGAAGCAGGCTTTGTGTTGAATCACAAGCAAAACTGAGCCAGTTTGCTCAAACATAGGTTTGCATTTTAGGGACCCTCTTGCTTGCTGCTGATGCTTTGCAATTGCTCCCGTAAACGCTGTAATTCGGCTTTGAATCCTTCCGCATCCCCATAGTCCACAAACTGGTTGTAGCGGCTGTGGGCGTGTTGCACCCGCCGGGCGTGTTTGATGGGGCACCAGTACTGTTCCGTGCGGCTGGCAATTTCCGTGAAGTAGGCGGCCAGGCCGTTGCCGTAGGAGCAGTAGGCGCAGTTGAGTTTTTCCAGCGCATTGAGGTAGACCAGGTGTGCGCGGTCAAAAGTCCAGCAATCTTTGCGGCGCACGCGTTCGATGCGGTAAAGCGGGAAGCACAGCCATTGGTACAGCGTCAGAGTGGCGTCCAACAGCATCATGGGCAAGATCATGCCGTAGATCAGCGGGGCGGTGATGGCGTTGCGCAGGTCGGCTTGACTCACATAGCGCAGTAAGCCTGTTTTGAAGCGGCGTTGCTGCTCCAGCACGGCGCGCTCGAAGTGGATCTTTCGGTCTTCAAAGTCGGCTTGCAGCTCGTCGCGCCTGCGTTTGAGTTCGGCTTGCAGCTCTTCTTCGAGCTGGTTGATCCGGTTGAGGATGTCCTGCAGGGTGCTGTTCATGGGATGCTCACTTCAGCGTTAAAAGCGGAATGTCCTTGGCGGAGGCCAGGGCGTCCAGTTGCTGGCGTGTTTTGCTGGCCAGGAAGACGGCAATGGCTTGGTGAACTGCCGGTTTAAACAGGTCCTTGACGGGGTGTTTGAGCGCAATGCCTGCGGCATCGCACAGGCGCTGGGCAAAATGCGGCTCCAGCGCGGCCATGGCCACACGTCCGTTCTTGCAGGGGTAGATCTTGTAGCCTGCATGGGCTCCACCGACGGCACCTTTGAGGGTGGTCATCCCCCATTGGCGGGGCAGGGCCAACCAAGCCGCTGCCGTACTCAGGGCGACTTCGTGTCGCGTGCCTTTGCCGGTGGTTTTCTGCACCAGCAGGGCTTGCAGCGCGGCTTCGCTGGCTATGAGGGCGCCGCCCATGTCGGCAAACAGGCTGGCGGGCAAGTCCATGCCCGGTACTAGGCCCACTTCGGCCTGGTACGTCAAGTCATGTCCGGGAATTTCGGCCAAGGGGCCAGGGGCGCCGACCACTTCGATCAGGCTCAGCTGCGGGTATTGCTTGTGCAGTGTGTTCCAGCCCAGGCCCAGCTTGACCAATGCAGAAGGCCTGAACGACGTGAGCAGGATGTCGGTGTTTGCCAGCAGCTTGTGCAAAGCGGCTTGGCCTTTGGCGTCTTTGAGGTCCAGCGAGATTTCTTTCACACCCCGGTGCAGTTGCGTGTAGCCCTCAGTGGTGTAGTGCTGCATGGGGTCGCCCGCAGGTGGGTTGACCTTGGTGCAGCGGGCGCCCATATCGGCCAGGCGGCGCAGGGCCGCAGGGCCGGGCAGGTTCAGGGCCAGGCTGACAATGCGCGTGCCGCGCAGGGGGGTGATGATGGTGCTCATGGTGAACACCATTGTAGGAGTGGCCTGCGGCCACTGCAGCGTGGCTTATTTGTCGCCAAAGTCCAATGGCAGGCCCACGTAGTTTTCGGCCATGGTGCGCGAGCCGGCCTCGCTGTGGACCAGGTAGTCGAGCTCGGCTTGCTGGAACTTGTGGCCAATGTCGCCGTCATCCGGGAAGCGGTGCATCAGTTGGGTAAACCACCAGCTAAAGCGTTCAGCACGCCAGATGCGGCGCAGGCAGCGCTCTGAGTAGCTGTCGATGCCTGCTTCGGAGTTTTCCTGGTAGTACTCGATGATGGCGGTGGACAGGTACTTGACGTCGGTAGCGGCCAGGTTCAGGCCCTTGGCGCCGGTGGGCGGTACGATGTGGCCCGCATCGCCAGCCAGGAACATGCGGCCAAAGCGCATCGGTTCCGTCACAAAGCTGCGCAGCGGGGCGATGCTTTTTTCGATGCTGGGGCCGGTGACCAGCGCCGCGCGGGCTTCGGGGTCCAGGCGGTTGCGCAGCTCGTCCCAGAAAGCATCGTCGCTCCAGTCCTCGACCTTGTCGGTCAGCGGCACTTGCAGGTAATAGCGGCTGCGGGTCTTGCTGCGCTGAGAGCACAGGGCAAAGCCGCGCGAGCTGTTGGCGTAAATGAGTTCGTGGTGCACGGGGGGCGTGTCTGACAGCAGGCCCAGCCAGCCGAAGGGGTAGACCTTTTCGTATTCGCGGATTTTGTCCTTGGGCGCGCTGGCTCGGCAGACGCCATGAAAGCCATCGCAACCGGCAATGAAGTCACATTCAATGCTGTGGGTCACACCGTCTTTTTCGTAGGTGACGCGCGGTTTGGCAGTTTCAAAGTCGAACACCTGCACATTGGCCGCTTCGTAAACCGTGGGCAGGCCCAGCTCGGTGCGGATTTCCATGAGGTCACGGGTGACCTCGGTCTGGCCGTACACCATGACGTTTTTGCCGCCGGTGAGCTTGTTCATGTCGATGCGGTGGCGCTCACCGTTGAACAGCAGGTCAAAGCCGCTGTGGATCAGACCTTCCTTGTGCATGCGTTGGCCCACACCGGCTTCGTCGAGCAGATCAATGCACACTTGCTCGAGCACGCCAGCACGGATGCGCGAGAGCACGTAGTCGCCTGTCTGGCGCTCGAGGATGATGGCGTCGATGCCCGCTTTGTACAGCAGTTGACCCAACAGCAGGCCGGAGGGTCCGGCACCGATGATGGCGACCTGGGTACGGGTGGATTTGGTCATGAGGTGTCTCCTTCGTTGGGCGTTCAGAACAATGCATCGAGCTTAGGCAAAGTGCATCCAGCCTGCCGGCCAGGTGGACAGGTAATGTGCGATGATTGACCTGGTTGTGCGATAGTCGCGCAAATTGATGAAACTCAAACAGATATGACGATCGCCAAAGCGGACTACATCGAGGGCTTGGCCAAAGGCCTGGCGGTGCTGGAAGCGTTTGACACCGAGCGCCAGCGCCTGAACGCGACCTTGGCCGCGCAGCGCACCGGCATCACCCGGGCCGCTGCAAGGCGGCATTTGCTGACCTTGGCCGAGCTGGGCTATCTGGAGAGCGATGGCTCGCATTACTGGCTGTCCGCACGTGTGCTGCGGTTTGCGGGCAGCTATATGGCCACCTCGCGCTTGCCGCGTACGCTGCAACCTACCTTGAACCGGTTGGCCACGCAAACCGAGGCTTCGTTTTCGGCGGTGGTGCTTGATGGTGGTGACGGCGTCATCGTGGCGCGCAGCGCAGGCGCGCTGGAGCCGGTGCGCCATGTGGCCCATGGTTTGCATCTGGGCGCCCGCTTGCCTGCGCACGCCACTTCCACGGGGCGGGTGTTGCTGGCCAATTTGCCCAAGGATGCGTTTGCACAATGGCTCAAGGGGCGTGAGCTGGCGCGCATCACCCCCGAAACCGAAGTAGGTTTGGCGGTGTTTCGCAAGTTGATCGATCAGGTACGCAAAGACGATTTTTGTCTGGCCAGGCAGGTGCATGAGTTGGGGATTCATGCGCTGGCGGTGCCGCTGCGCAATATGCAAGGACAGACGCTGGCAGCGCTCAATGTGGTCGGCACTGCGGATCAGCTCAGTGACGCAGCAGTCCAGCGCAAGTGGCTGCCCTTGTTGCTGGAAGCTGCCAGGGACTTGCGGCCGCTTTTGTAGGGTGGCCTGTCCGGCAGGAATCGAACCTGCGACCCACAGCTTAGAAGGCTGTTGCTCTATCCAACTGAGCTACGGACAGATCAGAAACACGAGCCAAAGACACGAAAGGCCCTGAAAGGGCCTTTGATGTCTGGAAATGGTCGGAGCGGCGGGATTCGAACTCGCGACCCTCTGCTCCCAAAGCAGATGCGCTACCAGGCTGCGCTACGCTCCGACAGCATAGATTCTACTCGCTAATCGGGGCAAAAAACGGCCGGTTCAGCGTTGTTGATGTTGTCCAGCCCCAAACAAGTGGTGGCGGGCTTTGTCATCGGTGAGGGGTTTTCGGGCATCGGCCAGCACCTGCACACCGCGTTTGACCCCAGGGCGCTCGCTGATGCGGTCGTACCAGGCCTTGAGGGCCGGGTAATCGGCCCAGTCGATGCCCTGGTTTTGCCAGCTGCGCAACCAGGGGTAGATGGCGATGTCAGCAATGCTGTAGCTTTTGCCGCCGATCCAGGGGCTGGACTCCAGCCGCTTGTTCATGACGCCATACACACGCTTGGCTTCGTTGGTGTAGCGGTCGATGGCGTAGCCGATTTTTTCGGGGGCGTAGATGCGAAAGTGGTGCGCCTGGCCCAGCATGGGGCCGACGCCGCCCATCTGGAACATGAGCCATTGCAGGACTTCATATTTGGCGCGGTCGCTTTTGGGCATGAATTTGCCGGTCTTGGCGGCCAGATAGGTGAGGATGGCGCCTGACTCGAACAGTGAGATGGGTTTGCCGTCAGGTCCTTCGCTGTCAACGATGGCGGGAATTTTGTTGTTGGGACTGATCTTCAAAAAGTCAGGCTGAAACTGGTCGCCGGTGCCGATGTTGATGGGGTGCACGCGGTAGGGCAGGCGGCACTCCTCGAGCATGATGTGCACTTTGTGGCCATTGGGCGTGGGCCAGGAATACAGATCGATCATGGTGTGTTCTTTCAGCCGCCTCGTGTCACAGGCATCTCGGTTTCAACAGGTTGGAGCAGGTGTTTGGCCAGCTCCAGTTTGGCCAGGGCGTTGCGGTGGACTTCGTCCGGGCCATCGGCCAGGCGCAGTGTACGCTGGTTGGCCCAGGAGTAGGCCAGCGGAAAGTCTTGCGAAACGCCGGCACCGCCATGCGCCTGGATGGCCCAGTCAATCACCTGGCCAGCCATGACGGGAGCCACGATTTTGATCATGGCAATTTCAGCGCGCGCGCCTTTGTTGCCCACGGTGTCCATCATCCAGGCGGCTTTGAGGGTGAGCAGGCGGGCTTGTTCGATCATGCAGCGGGCCTCGGCGATGCGTTCTTGCCAGACGCCGTGGCGGGCAATCTCGCGGCCAAAAGCCACACGCGTGTTCAGGCGTTTGCACATCAGCTCCAGCGCACGTTCGGCTGCACCAATGGAACGCATGCAATGGTGGATGCGGCCCGGGCCCAGGCGGCCTTGGGCAATTTCAAAGCCACGTCCTTCGCCCAGCAAGATGTGGTCGGCAGGAACGCGCACGTTCTCCAGCAGCACCTCCATATGCCCATGGGGTGCGTCGTCGTAACCAAACACGCTCAAAGGGCGCAGTACCGTGATGCCGGGGGTGTTGGCCGGCACGACGATCATGGATTGCTGGCTGTGGCGCGCTGCGCTGGGGTCGGTCTTGCCCATCACGATGTACACCGCGCAGCGCGGATCGCCCGCGCCGGAAGACCACCATTTGCGGCCATTGATGACGTAGTGGTCGCCGTCGCGCACGATGGCGCATTGGATGTTGGTTGCATCCGAAGAGGCCACTTCGGGCTCGGTCATGAGAAAGGCCGAGCGAATCTCGCCGCGCAGCAGGGGTTCTAGCCACCGATCCTTGAGGCTTTCGCTGGCATAACGCTCAAAGGTCTCCATGTTGCCGGTGTCGGGCGCATTGCAGTTGAACACTTCGGGCGCCCAAGGCACGCGTCCCATGATTTCACACAGGGGTGCGTATTCCAGGTTCGACAGGCCTTCGGGTGCACGCTGGCTGTGCGGCAGGAAAAGGTTCCACAAGCCCGCTTCGCGAGCCAGGGGTTTGAGTTCTTCGATGAGTTCGGTGGGCACCCAGGCGTTGCCTTTGGCGCGGTTGGCTGCAATTTCGTCAAAGAAGCGTTGTTCGTTGGGGTAGATGTGTTCTTCCATGAAAGCCAGCAGTCGTGCCCGGAGTTCCTGCACGCGGGGGCTGTAGTCAAAGTTCATGGGGTGCTCCTTGGTCGTGAAGTCTTAAACGGCGCCGTGTTGTTTGGCAAAAGCCCAGGCCAGCTCGGCCATGGGGCGAGCACTGGCACCCGAGGCCTTGGCCTGGTCGCTGGAGGCAGTGCCGTCTTCGTGGCGCTTGGCAATGCCTTGCAGGATGGCTGCCATGCGAAACAGGTTGTAGGCCAGGTAAAAGGGCCAGTCGCGGGCCAGCTCGGCGGGGCTGGCAAAACCGGTGCGCTCGCAATAGCGGGCGATGTAGTCCTGCTCGGAGGGGATGCCCAGCTCGACCAGGTCCAGCCCGCCGATGCCACGGAAGGTGCCAGGCCGGATGTGCCAGGCCATGCAGTGGTAGCTGAAGTCGGCCAGGGGGTGGCCGAGGGTGGACAGTTCCCAGTCCAGCACGGCCAGCACGCGCGGCTCCTCGGGGTGGAAGATGAGGTTGTCGAGCCGGTAGTCGCCGTGCACGATGCTGGTCAGGCTGTTGTCCTTGGCGCTGTCGGGCAGGGCGCGTGGCAACCAGTCCATGAGGAGATCCATCTCGGGGATAGGTGTGGTGATCGAGGCCTGGTATTGCCGGCTCCAGCGGGCGATTTGGCGCTCAATGTAATTGCCTGGTTTGCCATAGCTGCCAAGGCCTTGTGAGGCGTAGTCCACAGTGTGCAGCGCAGCAATGACGCGGTTCATCGCGTCGTAGATGGCTGCCCGTTCGGTGGCGTGCATGCCTGGCAACGATTGCTCCCACAAGACGCGACCTTCGACAAACTCCATGATGAAAAACGCCCGGCCGATGACGGATTCGTCCTCGCACAGCACATGCATGTGCGCGACGGGAACAGTCGTGTCCTGCAAGCCGCGCATGACAGCGAACTCGCGTTCAATCGCATGGGCCGAGGGCAGGAGTTTGGCGGCAGGGCCAGGTTTGGCGCGCATCACATAGGCGCGCGAAGGGGTGATGAGCTTGTAAGTGGGGTTGGACTGGCCGCCACTGAACAGCTGCACCTGCAAGGGGCCTTCATAGCCTGGCAAGTGGACGTGCAGCCAACGCTCCAGGGCGGCAGTGTCGAAGGCGTGCGCCGCACTGACGGGCCGGGTGCCCACGAAAGCATTTTGTTCATGCATGGGCAACTCCGGCGGTGAAGGGGATCAGTTGTCGCTGTTGACCACGGCCACCAGACCTGTTCGATCCAGGACCAGCAGGCCGCCAGCTTCGATGCTGATGAGTGCTTCGCGCTCCATCTGCTTGAGCTCCTGGTTGACGCGTTGGCGGGATGCGCCCAGCAGTTGAGCCAGTTCTTCCTGAGCCAGTTGCAGGCTGATGCGCACTGCATCGGGACGGCTCAGACACGGTACGCCGTAGCTGCGAGCCAGGTGGTTGAGCTGCTTGGCCAAACGCGAGCGCAGCGGCAGGGTGTTGAGGTCTTCCACCAGACCATAAAGCTGGCGTATGCGACGCGACTGCAGGCGTAGCAGGGCTTCGTAAAACTCCGAGTGCTGCGACAGGATCTTGCGGAAGTCGGCCTTGGCCACATTGAGCGTGGTGGTGTCGCCATGCGCGTAGCAGTCGTGGGTGCGCTGGTCGCCGTCGAAGATGGCCACATCGCCAAACCAGATGCCTGGCTCCACATAAGTCAAGGTGATCTGTTTGCCCGAGACCGAGGTCGAGCTTACGCGCACCGCACCCTTGGCGCAGGCAAGCCACACCTCGGGTGGGTCTCCGCGTGCGGCGATCATGTCGCCGTCGCGGTAACGTTTGACGTAAGCGCATCGCAGTATGTCGTGTCGAAGGGTCGGGGACAGTGAAGAAAACCAGCGACCAGTATTGATCGCCTCTCGTTCTTCCATTGTCAGAATCGGTTCGTCCATGGTCTGTCCTGTGGGTGACTGAAACGGCCCCGAACTGTCGCCTGGGGGACCGGTTGTCTTACTGGTATAGCGGTTTTTGCTTGTTCAAAAAAGCGCTGATGCCGATGCCTGCGTTGGTATGGTGCAGGTTACGTACAAAATGGTCGCGCTCACGTTTGAGCTGTTCATTCAAAGGGCTGCCGTCGGCTTCAAGCAACAATTCCTTGATGCTGGCCATGCTGTTGGGTGCGCGAGTATTGAGGCTCTCGGCTACATCCAGCGCAGTGGCCAGGGCGTCCGAGGCATCGCACAAGCGGTTGATTACTCCCAAGGCATGCAGTCGCTCGGCGCCGATGCGCTCACCCAGCATGAGCAACTCGGTGGCCAGTTGCCGGGGCAGTGCGCGTGACAGGCTCCAGCTGCCGCCGCCATCGGGCGAGAGTGCAATGCCGCTGTAGGCCATCACAAACACGCTATTGCGCGCCGCCACGATCATGTCGCAGGCCAGGGCCAGCGAAAAACCGGCACCAGCGGCCGGGCCTTCGACCGCTGCGATCACGGGTTTGGGGCAGGTGCGAATGGCTTCAATCCAGCTGTGCAGTCCCTCAATGCTTTGGGCCTGGACTTCGGGGGGCTGCTGGCGGTTGTTTTGCAGGCGCTGCAGGTTGCCGCCGGCGCTGAAGGTGCCGCCTTCACCGGTGATGATGACGGAGCGCACATCCGGGTTGGATTCGGCGGCATTGAGCGCTTCCACACCTGCGGCGTACATTTCGGGCCCGAGCGCATTGCGGTGCTCGGGGTTGGAAAGCGTCAGGATCAGTGTCTGACCCTGGCTGGTGCTGAGCAACTGGGCGGTCATGGTGTTGTCTCCTCAGGGATGCGGAAGGTGCTGGAGGCACCTTCCTGGGCACTGCTTATTCTTCTTCGTGCATCAGCGACAGGCCAATCGCACCGCGTCGGCGCAGCCAGGGGCTGGGACGATAGCGGGGGTCGCCGTACACGGTTTGCATGTTGAACAGCACTTCGAGAATGGCGTCCGGGCCAAAGCGGTTGCCCATGGCCAGAGGGCCCATGGGGTAAGCCAGGCCCAGGGTTACTGCGGTTTCCAGGTCTTGCGGCGTGCACACGCGCTGTTGGCACATGTCACTGGCGATGTTGACGATGGACGCCACCACGCGCTGGGTGACAAAGCCGCCACTGTCGCGAACGACCGAGACGGGTTTGCCGTCGCGCGCAAACAGGGCGTGTGCGGCATCGCGCATGTCCGCGCGGGTGGCGGGGTTGGTGGCCAGAACGCGGCGTTTGGTGTCGCTGTCGGGCACCAGCATGTCAATTCCGATGGTGCGTGCCGGGTCATGGCGGTCCACCACGGCCACGGTGGTCACGTCAAAACCCAGTGGGGCGACGAGGGTCAGGGCTTCAGGAGACGGCGATGCGCCAGTTTCAGTTTTGGCGCCCAGGTCCTTGAGCAATTGCAGCAGTTCGGAGCGACGTGCCGCGCGTGGAGATACCCACACGGGCGGGATGTTCTCTACCACGGGCACTGCTGCCTCGGCGGGCACTTGCTGCACGCCATCGACGTATTTGTAGAAGCCTTCGCCGACTTTCTTGCCGACCACACCGCCTGCCAGGCGCTGGGCGGTGATGACGTTCGGGCGGTAGCGCGGCTCGTCGTAATACTGGCGATAAATCGCTTCGATGACGTGGTGGGAGACATCCAGCGCCGTCAGATCGAACAGTTCGAAGGGGCCCAGGCGAAAGCCGACCTGGTCGCGCAGGATGCGGTCCACAGTGGCGAAGTCGGTTATGCCTTCGCTGACAATGCGCAGCGCCTCGGTGCTGTAGGCGCGGCCAGCGTGGTTGACGATGAAGCCGGGAGTATCCTGCGCCTGCACGGGTGTGTGGCCCATCTGGCGAGCGAAGGTAGACAAGCGCTGGCACACGGCGGTATCGGTCTTGAGGCCGGCAATGACCTCGACCACTTTCATGAGCGGCACCGGGTTGAAAAAGTGGTAGCCAGCGAAACGGGCCGGATGCTGCATGCCTGCGGCAATGGCCGTGACAGACAGCGAGGAGGTGTTGGTGACCAGCACGGCATCGGGGGCGACGATCTTTTCCAGGTCGCCGAACACAGCCTTTTTGATCTCGATTTTTTCAACGATGGCTTCCACCACCAGCTGGCAGTTGGCCAGATCCTGCAGTGCGCTGGCCTGGTGCAGTCGGGCTTTGTAGGAGGCTACGGTCTCGGCATTGAGCTTGCCTTTGTCGGCCAGTTTGTCCCAGGTCTGGCCAATGGCTTCACAGGCTTTGGCGCTGGAGCCTTCCTGTGTGTCAAACAGCCAGACCTGGCTGCCGGCCTGTGCCGCGATCTGGGCGATGCCACGGCCCATGGCGCCGGCACCAATGATGGCAACGTTTTGAAATTCAACTGTCATGAGGAAAGACCTGTTGTCTCTTGATGGATGTCTGAGGCGTTACGGTAGCGCCATGCGCAAACGCTGATTATGCGTGTACTGACGAATGCTCAGCGGCGCACCTGCAAGGCGCCTGGATTGACGATATTGGTAGGGGTGCCCTTGATGAAGTTCACCACATTGTCAAACGCAGCGCTGAAGTAGAGCTCGTAGCTGTCTTTTTCAACGTAACCTAGGTGGGGCGTGCAGATGCAGTTTTCCAGCCGCAGCAGGGCGGAGCCTTGCAAAATGGGTTCGGATTCGAAGACGTCGATAGCGGCCAGCCCCGGGCGACCACGATTGAGCGCGCTGATCAGCGTGTTGCCGTCAATCAGCTCTGCACGTGCGGTATTCACCAGTGTGGCGGTGGGTTTCATACGCCCCAGGTCGTCGGCGGTGATGATATTGAGCGTGCTGTCACTCAATCGCAGGTGCAAGGTCAGCACATCCGAGGTTTCAAAAAAAGCCTCCCGGCTGGGGGCGGCGTGATGGCCATCATGAACGGCGCGCTGCCTAGCGGATTCGCTGCCCCAGATCTGGACATGCATGCCGAAGGCTCTGCCGTAACCTGCCACCAGTTGGCCGATGCGGCCATAGCCCCAGATGCCCAAGGTACGACCACGTAAGGTGGTTCCCAAGCCAAAGTTGGCCGGCATCGACGCTGCCTTTAGCCCCGACTGTTGCCAGGCGCCGTGTTTGAGGTTGCCAATGTATTGCGGCAGTCGACGTGCCGCAGCCATGATCAAGGCCCAAGTCAGCTCGGCTGGGGCAATGGGTGAGCTGACACCCTCGGCCACAGCAATGCCGCGTTCAGTACAGGCGGCCAGATCCACATGGCTGCCCACGCGCCCGGTTTGCGCGATGAGTTTGAGCTTGGGTAGTTTCTCGATCAAGGCGCGGTTGAGTGCGGTGCGCTCGCGGATCAGGACCAGTATGTCCGCATCCTTCAGGCGCACTGAAAGCTGTCCCATGCCCTTGATGGTGTTGGTGTACACCTTGGCCGGGTAGGCTTCGAGTTTGGTGGCGCAATCGAGTTTGCGCACCACATCCTGATAGTCGTCCAGAATCACAATGTTCATACCGCCATTGTGCCTTGCGCCAGCTGCTTCTGGCGCAAGCTGGACGGGCAATCAGTGCAGTGTCTGACGGGCTTCGCGTTCGGTCAGGCGGTCCAGTTCCGCACAAATGTCGGCCATGCGTCCAGACATGACCATACGACCTGCGTAGTCTTTGCGAACGCCGTCTTCAGCCAGGCGCACCACGCGCAAAGGCGTGTTTCGTGGTGTGGGGCGGGCCAGTGCCGCCGCCGTGGTGGCGCATGAGGCTGAAGAAGCACGTGCGCTGGCAGCAGTACGTGGGGTACTTGGGGTACGGGTCCAGACATTGAACAAGCTGGAGAGAGCGACAAGAGCGATGGCCATGTGAAACCTCAAAAATCAAAGTTGTGGTTTACATCATCAGGGTGTTACGGATCAGGCCGACCGCACGCCCCTCGATTTCGAATGATTCTTCCGGATCCACAACGATGACCGGGTAGTCGGGGTTTTCGGGTAGCAGCTCGATGCGGCCACCACTTTGGTTCAGGCGTTTGACGGTGACGTCCTCTCCCAGGCGTGCGACCACAATCTGGCCGTTGCGCACATCCTTGGTGGATTTGACGGCCAGCAGGTCGCCATCCATGATGCCGGCGTCGCGCATGGACATGCCGCGCACCCGCAGCAGGTAGTCGGGAACCTCGCCAAACAGGCTGCTTTCGAGTTGGTAGGTGCGGTCTACGTGTTCCTGCGCGAGAATCGGGGAGCCGGCGGCGACACGGCCGATCAAGGGCAGGGACAATTGACCCAGCCCCGGCAGCGTCAGGCTCAGGCTGTCGACACTGTGGCGCGAGCTGCGGTTGCTGCCTTTGAGGCGTATGCCGCGTGAAGTGCCGCTGACCAGCTCGATGGCGCCTTTACGGGCCAGGGCCTGAAGGTGTTCTTCGGCGGCATTGGCAGACTTGAAGCCGAGTTCGTGCGCGATTTCGGCCCGTGTCGGCGGGGCGCCAGTGGTGGCAATGGTGTTCTGGATGAGCTCCAGAATTTGTTGCTGTCGGGCAGTGAGTTTCGGGCTGTCGATCATGTCGGCTCCTGTTGGTGGACTGTTTGTTTGTCCAGTAACTGTATTTTTAACCAGTTTTTTGGGTTGTGCAAGTGGCAAAAGCAAAAAAATTCGAAAAAATCGTGGTGCTGGGCACAGGCGGAACAATCGCCGGCCAGGCGGCCCAAGCGCAAGACCATGTTGGTTATGTGGCTGGAGAGTTGTCGGTGCAGGCTGTTCTGGCCTCGGTGGCGGGGGTGGCGGACATCCTTGGGTCTGTTGATCTGATCAGCGAGCAAGTGGCGCAACTGGACAGCAAGGACATGGACGCCGAAACCTGGCATGCTTTGGCGATGCGAGTGCGGTATTGGGCTGGACAGCCTGGGGTGGGGGCGGTATTGATCACACACGGTACCGACACGCTGGAAGAAACCGCCTGGTTCTTGACGCAGACCTGTGCGGTGGATTGTCCCGTGGTGTTGGTCAGCGCGATGCGCCCTGCCAGTGCACTGGCGCCTGATGGGCCGCAGAACCTTCGTGATGCACTTGTGGTTGCACTCGACCCATGTAGTCAGGGGGTGCTGGCTGTGTCTGCCGGGGCGGTCCACGCTGCGCGCCATGTGCGCAAGGCGCATCCTTACCGGCTGGAGGCCTTTGACTCAGGCGACGCTGGGGTGCTGGGCTGGATCGAAGCTGGGCAGGTGCGCTGGCAACACAGGGCAGTAACAGATGTGCAGGTGAACATGGATTTACGCCCGCCTGCACAGTGGCCGTGGGTGGAGGTGCTGACCAGTCATGCCATGGCCCAGGCCAGTACTGTGGATGCTTTGGTGGCTGCAGGAGTGCGCGGTCTGGTGATTGCGGCCACGGGCAATGGCACGGTGCACGTACAGTGGGAGCAAGCATTGCTGAAGGCCAGACAACAGGGCGTGAGCGTATGGCTCACCACCCGTTGCGCACAGGGCCAAGTGGTTCGCCCATTGAACGAGGCCTGCGAGTGGGGTGTGTTTTGCGACCTGCCGCCGCTGAAGGCTCGGATCAGTTTGATGCTGGACTTGATGCGCTGAGTGCCGGCGAAAAAAGCCCCGCAATTTTCCGTTGCGGGGCTTTTTTGTGGGGTGAGTGTTCAGTATCAGCTGGCCAGCGCCTCGAAAGCACGGGTGGTGATGTCGTCCACGCTGCCCATGCCGCTGATGGCACGGTATTTGGGAGCTGCAGCCGGGTCCTGCTTGGCCCAACCGGAGTAGTAGTCCACCAGGGGACGGGTCTGGCTGCTGTACACATCCAGACGCTTCTTGACGGTTTCTTCCTTGTCGTCGTCGCGCTGCACCAGCGGCTCGCCGGTCACGTCGTCCTGGCCTTCCACCTTGGGGGGGTTGAACTTGACGTGGTAGGTGCGGCCCGAGGCGGGGTGCGAGCGGCGGCCGCTCATGCGCTCGATGATGGCTTCAAAGGGTACGTCGATTTCGAGCACGTAGTCCAACTTGACGCCAGCGGCCTTCATGGCCTCTGCCTGGGGAATGGTGCGTGGGAAACCGTCGAACAAAAAGCCTTGTGCGCAGTCGCTCTGAGCAATGCGGTCCTTGACCAGGTTGATGATCAGCTCGTCGCTCACCAGACCGCCCGCGTCCATGACTTTTTTCGCTTCGATGCCCAAAGGGGTGCCGGCCTTGACAGCCGCGCGCAGCATGTCACCCGTGGAAATTTGCGGAATGCCGTACTTCTGGCAGATGAAGGTGGCCTGAGTGCCTTTGCCGGCGCCGGGTGCGCCCAACAGGATCAGTTTCATGTCTCTTCCTTGTCAAATATGAAAACCGGGGCCCCAGATAAAAGAAAAGGCTCGGGGGCAATACTGCAACGAGGATAGCACGTGCCCCCTAATGCAGACTTACGTGAAATCAGGACTGGGCCAATAGTTTACGAACGCGCTCCAGGTCCTGCGGTGTGTCTACGCCAGGGCCGGGGGCTTGTTCAGAAATATGCACTGCAATCGCGTGGCCATGCCACAGCGCACGCAGTTGTTCCAGTGACTCGAGGGTTTCCGTTGGTGCAGGCTGGAGATGCGGGAATTTTTTGAGGAAGCCGACGCGGTAACCGTAAATCCCGACATGGCGCAGCGGCGCAGGTTCAGGCAAAGCCTTCAAGCTGGTGCCTTGTTGACCGTCCCTCCACCAAGGAATGGGGGCACGGCTGAAATAGTGCGCCAGACCTTGGCGGTCGAGCACTACCTTGACCACATTGGGGTTGAGGAACTCTTCCAGTTGTTCAATGGCATGCGCAGCCGTGCTCATGCTGGCCTGCGGTTGCGCCACCAGCAGACGCGCAATCTGGTTGATGAGCTCGGGGTCGATCAGCGGCTCGTCGCCCTGCACATTGACCACGATGTCTTCATCGGCTAGGCCCAGCAGGGTGCAGGCTTCTGCAAGTCGGTCGCTGCCGCTGGGGTGGTCGGTGCGGGTGCGCAGGGCATGGACCTGGTGGGCTTCACAGGCCTGGACGATGCGCTCGTCGTCGGCAGCCACCACCACATGGCTGGCGCAGGACTGCAAGGCTTGCCGGGCGACGCATACCACCATGGGCAAGCCAGCAATATCGGCCAGGGGTTTGTCGGGCAGGCGGCTGGACGCCATGCGCGCAGGGATGATGACGGTAAAACGGGGGTGATGCATCGGCTTCGCCTTCAGTGTCAGGCGGCGGCCGCGCGATCGAGCTCTTCGTCACTCAGAACGCGAGCTTCGTTTTCCAGCAGGATGGGGATACCGTTGCGAATGGGGTAGGCCAGGCGGGCGCTGCGTGAGCGCAGTTCCTGACGTTCGCGGTCGTATTCAAGCGGCCCTTTGGTCACAGGGCATACCAGCAGTTCAAGGAATTTGGAGTCCATGCCCAATCATAGCGGCTCGCCTTTGCCGCTTTGCGACAAAAGTCGGTCCAGGGCAGTGGTAAAGCTTGAAGGCACATCCAGCAACAAAGGGACGGCCAGCACTTGAGGGTGTACGGGCCAGAGTTTGACCGCGTCTTTTTCGGTGCATAGCACGACGGCATCGCCCTCGGGCGGTGTCCATGTGCTGAAGTCGGCATGGTCTGGCCATGCCTGGGTGATGGCCAGCTGCAAGCCTTGTTGGCGCAGCATGTCGAAAAACGGGTCTGGCCGTGCAATGCCTGCCAGGGCATGGACAGGACGATCTTTGAGGGTGGACAAGTCGGTGCGTTGCCCGGATGCATTGACGGCGTAGCTGGCCAGTTGGCGTGTCACGGCAAAACACGGCGACTGTGCCTGCTCAGGGCAAGGGCCGCTGTGCAGCAGCAGATCGGCCTTGCGGGGCCAAGGTTCGCGCAGAGGGCCGGCGGGCAGCAGCCAACCGTTGCCGATGCCGCGCTCGTCCATGACCAGCACTTCCAGGTCGCGCGCCAAGGCCAGATGCTGCAGCCCATCGTCACAAACAATGATGTCGGTGTCGGGGTGCTGGGCCAGCAAGGCCTGCGCCGCCTGGGCTCGCCGGGCGCCGACAAATACCGGAACACCGTTGCTGCGCGCCAGCAGCAAGGGCTCGTCGCCAACCTCACTGGCCAGGCTGTCTGCGCGCACGGACAGCACCTCCTGGCTGTGGCGACCATGTCCGCGCGAGACGATGCCGACGCGGTGCTCGCCTTGCATAAGGTGTTTGACGATGGCTTGTGTGACGGGCGTCTTGCCAGCACCCCCAGCCACCACATTGCCCACCACGATCACACGCACGGGCAGGCGCTCAGACTTGGCCCAATGCAAGCGGTAGGCCAGTTGTCGCAAGCGCACCAGGGCGCCGTAAAGCGCCGCAATCGGCAGCAAGGCCCAAGCTGCAGGCCCGCGCGATAGCCAAACTTTCGGCAGCCAGCGGTGCAGCCCAGCCTTCGGTGAGTGACCGGATGGGCTGCTCATGCGCTCAGGACCCCTTGCCTTCGCCAGTCTGGGTGGCAAAGGTGATGCGGCTGAGTCCGCTCTGGCGCGCAGCTTCCATGGCAGAAATGACGGCTTGGTGAGAGGCCATCGCGTCAGCGCTGATGACGAGTGTGGTGTCAGGCTGGGCCAGTGGCGTCAAGGCGCGCGCCAGCGCTGCCACGCCTGTGGAGGGGACAGGGTTTTTGTTGATCAGGTATGCACCTTTTGCCGTGATGGACAGCACCACCAGCTGGGTACGGGGCGTTTCCTTTTGGACATTGGCTGAAGGCAACGTGAGGTTGATTTCGGTCATGCGCGACCAGGTGGTCGAGAGCATCAGGAAAATCACGATCACCAGCAGCACATCGATGAACGCAATAAGGTTGATTTCGGGCTCGGGAGTTGTTCGCGAATGAAATCGCATGGCCTGCCCCCTTAACCGCGCAGCTGACGCAGGTGGCGGACGAAACGCTCGGAGGCGGACTCCAGCGACAGGATCTGTCGGTCCACCGTAGCGCGGAAATAACGCCAAGCCATCAGCGAGGGAATGGCCACGATCAGGCCAAAAGCCGTGTTGTACAGGGCCACGGAAATGCCGTGGGCCAATTGGACGGGTTGGTTGCCTCCGATGGCCTGTTCAGCGCCAAAAATCTCGATCATGCCCACCACGGTGCCCAACAAGCCCAGCAAAGGGGCGACAGAAGCAATGGTGGCCAGGGCCGGCAGGAACCGTTCGAGCTGTAGGGTGGTTTGTCTTCCCTGGAGCTCCATGCGTTCACGAATACGCTCTTCAGTGGCGCGCGGTTCCTCGTGCAGGCACTGCAAGGCGCTCGCCAGAACCTGGCCCAAGGGGCTTGACTGGCCCATTTTCTGGATGGCATCGACCGGGGGAAATCCTTTGCGGGTCAGCTCCATGGTTTGCTGCAGCAGGGCAGGGGGCAGGACGCGTTCATCGCGCAGTTGCAGCGCACGTTCGATGATCAAGGCCAAGGCCAGGATCGAGCAGGCAATGAGGGGCCAAATGGGCCAGCCGGCAGCGGCAATGATGGACAGCAAAATCCGTTTCCTTCCTGAATTTGCAGTGTTTTGGTTGTGCCCCGCATTATGGCCGATGGTCTTGTGCTCGGAATGCCCTCCTGTCCGGAGTCAGCCTGTGGATAACTTTGTGCAAAACTGATGCCTTCAGCCATGCTTGTCGGAAATTTTCTTCTTGTGAATTGATGACGTTGGTTTTCATAATCCTGAAAAGTCATTTAAAATCAACAACATAAAATGTTTCAAGATGTGTTTCACGGAAAATCAACAACTTACGAGCTGGGTGCGCCAATCTGTGGAACACTCAGCCCTGACTGGGCGCGGTATGCCGCTTGAAAACCCCGTGAAACACTGATTAATCATGCCTTTTTCCTCATCTCAAGACGCTCTTGGCGGTCGTGCCTGGACCGTGGCGGCCCTGTGCCGGGCAGTGTCCGACCAGCTCGATGCCCGCTTTAACCCGGTGACGGTGCGGGGCGAGTTGTCGGGCTTTACACGTGCTACCAGTGGGCACTGCTACTTTTCACTCAAGGACGAGGGGGGACAGCTGCGCTGTGTCATGTTCCGGCGTGCGGTGCAGCAACTGGACTTTGAACCACGAGACGGGGTAGTGGTCGAGGTCATAGGCCGTCTGGGTGTGTACGAGGCCCGTGGGGATCTGCAGCTGGTAGCCGAGGGCATGCGCCAGGCCGGGCAGGGGGCACTGTACGAGCAGTTCTTGCGCCTCAAAGCCAAGCTGCAGGCCCAGGGTCTGTTTGAGGCCGAGCGCAAACGGCCCTTGCCGGGCTTTGTGCGGCATGTGGGCGTGGTGACATCGCTGGGAGCTGCGGCTTTGCAAGATGTGGTGACCGCCTTGCGTCGGCGTGCGCCTCATGTGCGCGTGACTGTCGCGCCTGCTTTGGTGCAGGGGGCAGCAGCCCCGGCCAGCCTGGTCCAGGCGCTGCATAGCCTTTGGCCTTTGGCCGATGACGCGGTCCCGCTGCAAGCCATTTTGCTGGTGCGCGGGGGCGGTTCGCTGGAGGATTTGTGGGCTTTCAATGACGAGGCGTTGGCCCATTGCGTCGCGCAAAGTCCCGTGCCCGTGGTGGCGGGGGTGGGACACGAAACCGATTTCACCATGGTGGACTTTGTGGCCGACTTGCGTGCCCCCACGCCTACTGCAGCGGCTGAGCTGGTGGCAGGCGCGCGCACGCAAAGTTTGGAGCAGCTGCAGGCACTGCAGCACCGTCTGCAGCGCGCCACGCATCGTCTGGCGGAGCGCCAAGCCCAGTTTTTGGATGGATTGGCTCTGCGTTTGAGCCGTCCGCAAACCGCCCTGATGCAGCAACAGCGCTGGCTCGATCGCCTGAGCGAGCGCATGAGCACCAGCCACAGTACACGTTTGATGCAAGAGCGCCATCGCCAGGGTCGTTGGCAAGACCGTGTTGTTGGGGCATTGGCAGCGCAAACCCGGCACCATCAGCAGCGTCTGGATCGTCTGGCCTGGCGATTGCAGGCGCTCGATCCGCACCAGGTGCTCGAGCGTGGCTATGCCTGGCTCAGCGATGAGGCTGGACACGCCATCAGCAGTGCGCAGCAGCTGCAAGCGGGGCAAACCGTGCAAGCCACGCTGCTGGATGGCCAAGTGCCTTTGCAGGTTTTGCCAAAGTCCTGAAACCCCTGCAGGACTCAGGGGCAGTGTGCTGCCCCTAAAATGCACTTCTCGAAACCCAACTGACCCCCTCAAGAGGACACCATGGAACATACCTTGCCCGCACTGCCTTACGCCCTTGACGCGTTGGCCCCCCATTACAGCCAGGAAACCCTGGAGTTCCACCACGGCAAGCACCACAACGCTTATGTGGTTAACCTGAACAACCTGCAAAAAGGCACCGAATTCGAGAACATGGGCCTCGAAGAAATCGTCAAGAAGTCCAGCGGTGGCATCTACAACAATGCAGCCCAGATCTGGAACCACACCTTCTTCTGGAATTGCATGACGCCCAACGGTGGCGGTGAGCCCACCGGCGCTTTGGCTGCAGCCATGAACGCCAAGTGGGGCAGCTACGCCGCTTTCAAGGAAGCCTTCGTCAAGAGCGCCGTGGGCAATTTCGGTTCTGGCTGGACATGGCTGGTCAAGAAGGCCGACGGCAGCGTTGACATCGTCAACATGGGCGCCGCCGGCACCCCCTTGACCACCGCCGACAAGGCCTTGCTGACCGTGGACGTGTGGGAACACGCCTACTACATCGACTACCGCAACCTGCGTCCCAAGTTTGTCGAGACCTTCCTCGACAAACTGGTGAACTGGTCGTTCGCCGAAGCCAACTTCGCCTGATTTTTGTCGCGCGTATAAGCTTGAAGGCCCGGCACTGTCCGGGCCTTTTTCTTTGGGAGCCGTGATGGAACAAATCGATGCCGTGGTAATCGGTGCGGGCGTGGTCGGGCTGGCTGTCGGGCGTGCGCTGGCATTGACCGGGCGTGAGGTGATGGTGCTGGAGGCGGAGAACGCCATCGGCACCAGCACCAGTTCGCGCAACAGTGAGGTGATTCACGCAGGCATCTATTACCCCGCCGGGTCGCTCAAAGCCCGCTTGTGCGTGCAAGGCAAAGACCTGCTGTATGCCTACTGCGCCGAGCGCGGCGTGGCGCACCAGCGGTTGGGCAAGTTGATCGTGGCCACCAGCGAGCAACAGGTTCAGGCGCTGGACGACATCGTGGCCAAGGCCGCGGCCAACGGCGTGCACGATCTGCAAAAACTCAACGCAGCCGAGGCCAAAGCCCTGGAGCCCGCACTGGCTTGCCAGGCCGCGCTGCTGTCACCGAGCACGGGCATTGTCGACAGCCACGCCCTGATGCTGACCCTGCAAGGCGACCTGGAAAACGCCGGGGGGCTGCTGGCGCTGGTGTCGCCCGTGCAGCGTGTCGGACTGAAGCAGGGGACGACCACACACCCCATCCGCATCAGCATGCAAGACGGCACCGAGCTGGCCTGCAAGGTGCTGGTCAATGCAGCTGGCCTGAATGCTGTAGAGCTAGCCCAAGGCATGAATGGCCTGGACAAGAGCCTGCTGCCCACTGCGCATTACGCCAAAGGCAACTACTTCACCTTGGCGGGAAAGGCACCGTTTTCCCGGCTGATTTACCCGGTTCCCGAAAAAGCGGGTTTGGGCGTGCACCTCACGCTGGACTTAGGTGGACAGGCCAAGTTCGGCCCGGATGTGCAATGGGTCGATGACCCGACTGACTTGCTGGTGGATCCGCGTCGGGGCGATGCTTTTTATGCCGAGGTGCGCAAATACTGGCCAGACCTGGCAGACGGTGCCCTGCTACCCGGCTATGCGGGCATGCGACCCAAGATCAACGGCCCGAGCGAGGCGGCAGCGGATTTCCTGCTTCAGGGGCCTGCCCAGCATGGTGTGCCGGGCTTGGTGAATTTGCTGGGCATCGAATCGCCGGGTTTGACCAGCGCGCTGGCGCTGGCTGACGAGGTCTCTCTGCGCCTGGAGCCTTAACGCTTCATTTGTTGCAGAGCGCTGGCGGCTTCGGTGACCAGTTCAGGCCCTTTGTAGATCAGGCCGCTGTAGAGTTGCACCACATCGGCACCGGCGCGGATTTTTTCAATCGCGTCGTGGCCGCTCAAAATGCCGCCCACCCCGATGATGGGGTAGCCCGCACCCAGGTGCGCACGCAGTTGGGCGATCACGCGGTTGGAGCTGTCAAACACGGGCGCGCCAGACAGGCCGCCCGTTTCTTCGGCGTGTTGCAGGCCGGTGACTGCATCGCGTGCCAGAGTGGTGTTGGTGGCGATGACGCCGTCCATGCCGTGTTTTTTCAAGGTGGCAGCAATCACGCCGACCTGGGTTTCGTCCAGATCGGGGGCGATTTTCAGGAACATGGGCACACGGCGGCCGTGCTCTGTGGCCAGCTCTTCGCGCCGCGCCACCAAAGCGCCCAGCAAGCCATCCAGTGCGTCGTCGCTTTGCAGGGCGCGCAGGTTCTTGGTGTTGGGGCTGGAGATGTTCACCGTCACATAGTCGGCATGCGGGTACACACCTGCCAGAGCGATCAGGTAATCGTCGGTGGCGTTTTCAATGGGGGTGGCAGCATTCTTGCCAATGTTCAGGCCCAACAGGCGGCCCTGCTGGCGGAAGTGCGCTTTCTTGACGTTGGCGATGAAGGCGTCCAGCCCCTCGTTGTTGAAGCCCAGGCGGTTGATGAGACCTTGCGCTTCAGGCAGGCGGAACATGCGCGGCTGGGGGTTGCCCGGCTGCGCTTTGGGCGTGACGGTGCCAACCTCCACAAAGCCAAACCCCATGGCGCCCAGTGCGTCGATACAGCGAGCATTCTTGTCCAGACCGGCGGCCAGGCCGACACGGTTGGGGAAGTGCAAGCCCGCCAGGGTGACCGGGTCGGACACAAAGGGCTGGCGGTAAAAACGGTCGAGCACTGTGTTTTGGGTGCGGGCCAGTGCGTCGAGCGTGAATTCGTGGGCTTGCTCCGGGTCCATTTTGAACAGAATCGGACGGGCCAGGGCGTAGGGGATCAGGGACATTGGATAATTCCGGGAAACTTTTCCCGATTGTCTCAGACCCCTGGATGGATGTTATGACCCAAGATGAACTCAAGGCCCTAGTGGGCCAGGCTGCTTTGCAATACGTGGTGCCCGGCGAGATTGTGGGCGTAGGCACCGGCTCGACGGTGAACAAGTTCATTGACGCTCTGGCCACCATCAAGGACCAGATCAAGGGTGCAGTGTCCAGTTCAGAGGCTTCGACCGTGCGCCTGAAGGCCCTTGGCATTCCGGTGTTTGACAGCAACGAGGTGGAGAGCCTGTCGGTCTACATTGACGGGGCGGACGAGATCGATCACCAGGGCCACATGGTCAAGGGTGGTGGCGCAGCGCTCACGCGCGAAAAAATCGTGGCGGCTCAGTCCAAACAGTTTGTCTGCATTGCAGACGAAAGCAAATTGGTGGATGTGCTGGGCGCGTTTCCGCTGCCGGTGGAAGTGATTCCCATGTCCACAGCCCGCATCATCCGGCAGTTTGAGGCCATGGGTGCCACGGCTGCCGTGCGCCTGAAGGACGGCCAGCCACTGGTGACCGACAACGGCCAGCACATCGTCGATGTCAAAGGCTTGAAGATCAGCGATCCGCTGGCCTTTGAAACCCAGGTCAGCCAATGGCCTGGCGTGGTTACCGTGGGCGTGTTTGCCCACCAAAAAGCACAGGTGTGCCTGCTGGGTACAGCCACGGGTGTGAAGACGCTGAAGTTCTGAGTAAACGCGGCTCAGGCTCGGCGTAGCCGAAGTCGCAGGTCTGCGCCCACGCGATCTACCGCCTCAAAGCGAAGGCGCTGTGCTTGCTGCAGTTCGGCCAGCTCAGGCAGGTTGGCCATGCCTTGGCCCGGGCCCAGCCATTGCGGGGCCATGTAGATGAGCCATTCATCGACCAGGCCTTCGCGCATGAAGGAGCCGTTGAGCTTGAATCCGGCTTCCACGTGCAGCTCGTTGACTTCACGGCGGGCCAGATCATGCAGCATGGCTTTTAAATCGACCTTCCCGCCGGGGCCGGGGCAGTCGATGACCTGTACCCCACGCGCTTGCAGTGCTGCGCGGTGTTCAGGACGCTCCTGGGTGGCGGTGTAGAGCCAGATCTGGCGAGCCTGATCGCCGCTGCCTTGGGTGTCGATCAGCTTGGCTGTCAGGGGTAAATCCAGGCGGCTGTCGACCACCACCAGATGCGGTTGGCGGGGCGCGACCAGGCCGCGCACATTGAGCTGCGGGTCGTCTTCGAGCACGGTGCCAATGCCTGTGAGCACCGCGCAAGCACGGGCTCGCCAGGCGTGGCCATCGATACGGGCCTCGGGGCCGGTGATCCATTGGCTCTGACCGTTTTTGAGGGCGGTTTGCCCATCCAGCGATGCGGCGATTTTCATGCGCACCCAGGGCAGGCCGTGACACATACGGTGCAAGAAACCGATGTTCAATTCAGCGGCTTCGTCGGCACACAAGCCCACTTCGGTGTGCACGCCAGCGGCCTGCAAACGGGCCAGGCCTTGACCTGCCACTTTGGGGTTGGGGTCGGTCAGGGCCGCTACCACCTTGCCGATACCGGCTTGCGCCAGCGCGTCACAACATGGACCGGTGCGCCCATGGTGAGCGCAGGGCTCCAGCGTGACCCAGGCGGTGGCGCCATGCACATCGTGCCCACGCGATTGGGCATCCCGCAGAGCCATGATTTCGGCATGCGGCCCGCCGGCGCGCTGGGTGTGGCCTTGGCCCAGCACCCTGCCGTCAGGCGCTGTGATGACGCAGCCCACGCGCGGGTTGGGCGAAGTCAGACACATGGCTTGCTCGGCCAGCGCCAGGGCTTGGTGCATGGGGGTGGGGTATTCGCTCACGTGTTCAGAAAAAAGTTGTCAGGGAGAGGATACGCCATCGGCAACCACAGTGCTGCCTGTGCGCAGGTACAGGTGCAATTGTCCTGCAGGCGTGCTGCCGATGTCTGCGTGGCGGGCGGGCCAGGTGATGGAGATGTGCCAATCGCGCAAGCCTTCGCCTGTTTCCGTGCTGCTCAGTTGCAGCTGATAGGTGACGCCACCACGTGTCTGGCTACTCTCGGGCTGGCAGTTGCTGACGCTGGCTTTGAGGCACTGGGCAATCGAACTGGCCCATTGCAGGGCTTGGCTGCGTTCTCGGGTTTCTGCCACACTCAGGTGACTGCTTTGCTGCCAACGCACGGCAGCGGCCAGGCTGAAGGCCAGGATGGCGCTGGCCAACAGCACCTCGATCAATAGCCAACCCTGTTGTTGCTTGGGTGTCTTCATGGCGATGCATCGCTCCAGCTGCCCGCAATCCATTGCACCTGCGTCAAGGAAGTGGAGGCATGCGGCAATGCGTAAACAGCGCGCACGCTTGAGTCGTTTTGAACCGACAAGCCGGGCGGCGCCAGCAACGCTTGAACTGCAACTTGTCCCTGCACGCTGGCGCTGGAGGGCGTCATGGATGTGATGGCCTCTTTGCGACATTGCGGCAGATAGAGCACGGTGCCGTGGACAGGAGCCTGGATTGCAGGGCATGTTGGTGTGCAGGCTGTGGCATCAAAAACCAGCAACACCGGTTTGCTGGCCGTGCCCAAGGGCGTGAGCCAGTCGCCGGGTGTGCTGACCCAATACACATTGCGCGGCGGCAAGCTTGAGGCAGACAGTCCTGCTTGTTGTTGCAACTGCGACCAAGCCTGCAAGGTGGATGCATCCAATTGACCCAGCAAGCCTGTCCACCAGGCGGGTAAGGCACTTGCACAGCTGTCCTGCACCGTACCGCCAAAGGCGAGTGAACCGGCCTGACCCAGCACGGGCAGGTGCAGGCTGTGGCTTAGCCAGGCGTGTGCGTAACCATCGGGGTCTTGGGCGTGTGCCAGAAGTTGTGCCACGTGTGGGTGTTCGCGCACGTCACGCATGGCCCAGACAGTCAATGTGTATAGCTCAGCCCCCGCCGGAGGGGAGGCGATCCAGCGCAGGCATTCATGCCCCGGGCCCTGCAGTGCGCTGGGGCAGGGGCTTTGCAGCGCAGCAGGCCACAGCAGTTGGCCGTTGGCGTGGATTTGTTGTAAGGCCCGTGCGCCCCATTGCAGGCCGGCTTCGGCCACCCAGTGCGCCTGTTCGCGCTCATAAAGGTTGCGTGTGCTCAGGCGGTCAAGCCAGACGCGCTGGCTGCCGGACACCGTGGCCGCCATGGCCACCACGATCAAGGCCGTGATCAAGACCAGCGTGATGGCACCACTTTGTCTGAACCGGGGTGGGTGTGCAGTTTCCATGCGCGTACCTCATGCAGGCGGGATACCGCACAAACCGGCCATGCTGCGCACAGGTACATCGTTGTGCAGCAAAACGTTTTGCGTTTGCTCGAAGCTTTGACCGGGCTCTCCAGGCCACTGCGCTTGCACCTTCAGTTCTATTTGTCGCTGTACCATTTGGCCGTGAATCGTGCAGCGCAGCTGCCACGTCAGGGCTGTGATTTTCAAGTGCTCGCTGCCGGTCAAGGAAGTCCAGACCACAGGCGTGCAGGACGTTTTGGCCTTGATTTCACCTGCCGTCAACCGAAAACCCAGGCATTCGTTGTTGTCCTGCACACCATCCTGGTTGCGATCCAGGGTGAACTCAAGCTGGTTGCCGTTGAGGGAGAAGTCCTCCGGGTCGTTGCAAAACGCATCGTGGCATTGGGCGTTGGTGCGCGTGGCCCAGGCCTTGGGGACGCCTTGTGCGCCTTGCAAGGTGTGCAGCATCAGGTCGATGGCGTCGCGCAACTGCGTTTGTGCTTGCAGCAGGGTCTGGGTCTGTCGTTCATGGCGAAGCTGTTGGGCCAACATGCGCTGCCCTGCAGCGGCCACCAGCAAACCCAGTGCCAGTCCCACCAGGAGACCGACCAGGGTTTCGCCACGTTGTCGATGCATGACGGGTTACCGTTTCCAGCAGCCACGGGGATCCTGAGTATCGGATCCCGCACTTTGTGTGAGGGTGGCTTTGTCACTGAGCTGCAGTCGCATGGGCTTGCATTCATCGTCCAGTGATTGAACGCCCACCGGTGTAGCGACCAGGATGTAGCCGTTTGCATCGGCCTGGGTGATGCCCAGCTGGTAATGCCCCAATGGGGATCGGTCTGCCAGGCCCAGTGCAATCAGGTTGTCGGCGTAGGCTGGGTGCTGATCGCGATAGCGGGCCTGGGCCTGTTGCAGCGACTGCAGGGCTTCTTGCGCGTCCAGCCGTCTGCTTCTGCGTTGGTGGTTGCCGTAGCTGGCGGTGGCCAGGCTGAGCAAAATGCCCATGATGGCCAGCACCACCATCAACTCAATCAATGTAAAACCTGCCTGTGCTCGGACAGGCAAGCGCTCACAAGCGTGTGCTCGCATGGTGTTCTCCCTGATTTTTTTGTATAGCTTTGATTGTGCTGAAAGCGCATACTTTTGTACAGACACAAGGGGGGGGGAATGTGCGTCTTTCAAAACAAAAAGGGTGGTCTTTGCTGGAGACGCTGGCGGTGGTGGCTGTGTTGTCACTGCTGTTGTTGCTGGCGGTGCCTTCGCTGCAGGTTTGGCCGCGTGAGCAGCGGCTACAAACGCAGGCCAAGGAATTCATGCACACCTTGCAGTGGGCTCGATCTCAGGCGCTGGTCTTGCGCAAACGCGTGACGGTGTGCACCAGTGCAGATGCCCAGACATGCGCACGTACAGGGGGATGGCAGCAAGGCTGGCTGGTATTTGAAGATGCGAATGCCAACGCTGCTGTAGATGCCGGCGAACGTGTCTTGCAACGCGCGGGCCCGAGGTTCGCAGGCTTGACGGGTGTGGGTAACAGCCTGGTGTCGCGCTACGTGTCCTATCAGGCTGAAGGGCGCGGACAAACGCTATCGGGGGCGTTTCAGGCGGGCACGATACGCTGGTGCTGGCCAGGTGTGCAGACGCACTGGCTGGTCGTGCTCAATGCCCTGGGGCAAGCGCGACTCGATCAGGAGGAACAGGCGAACTGCCCCTGAACTGCCGGCGGTGAGGTTCAGCGGACTTCGTCGACCAAGGTCTTGAAGTCGTCAATGTCTTCGAAGCTACGGTAGACACTCGCAAAGCGCACATACGCCACTTTGTCGAGTTTTTTGAGCTCTCGCATGACCAGCTCGCCAATGCGATTGGAGGCGACCTCGCGGCTGGGCATCGCCAGCAGTTTTTCTTCGATGCGTTCGATGGCTGCATCCACCTGCTCGGTGCTCACCGGGCGCTTGCGCAGGGCCAGGTTCAGGCTGGCACGCAGTTTGTCGCGCTGGTATTCGATGCGGCGGCCATCTTTTTTGACAATGGCCGGAAAAGTGACCTCGGGTTTTTCGTAGGTGGTGAACCGCTTTTCGCAGGCACCGCACTGACGACGGCGCCGGATGAAGCCCCCGTCTTCGGCCAGCCGAGTCTCCACCACTTGGGTTTCGAGGTGACCGCAGAAGGGGCATTTCATGGCTCAGGCCTTACTTGTAGACCGGAAAGCGGGCGGTCAGAGCGTTGACCTTAGCACGGACAGCCGCGATGTTGGCTTCGTCGCGTGGGTTGTCCAGCACGTCGGCGATCAGGTTGGCCGTCATGCGGGCTTCTTCGTCCTTGAAGCCACGAGTGGTCATGGCCGGGGTGCCGATGCGCACACCGCTGGTCACGAAAGGCTTTTCCGGGTCGTTCGGGATGGCGTTCTTGTTGATCGTCATGTGCGCGGCGCCCAGGGCGGCTTCGGCTTCCTTGCCGGTGATGCCCTTGGCGCGCAGATCCACCAGCATGACGTGGCTCTGGGTGCCACCGCTGACGATGCGCAGGTCGCGCTGGGTCAGGGTTTCGGCCACGATCTGGGCGTTCTTGATGACCTGCTGCTGATACTGCTTGAACTCGGGCTGTAGCGCTTCCTTGAAGGCCACGGCCTTGGCTGCGATCACGTGCATCAGCGGGCCGCCTTGCAGGCCGGGGAAGATGGCGCTGTTGATGGCTTTTTCGTGCTCGGCGCGCATCAAAATGATGCCGCCACGCGGGCCGCGAAGGCTCTTGTGGGTGGTCGAAGTGACCACGTCGGCGTGCGGCACGGGGTTGGGGTAGACGCCTGCGGCGATCAGGCCAGCATAGTGGGCCATGTCCACCATGAAGATCGCGCCGACTTCCTTGGCCACTTTGGCAAAGCGGGCCCAGTCGATGTGCAGCGAATAAGCCGAGGCACCGGCCACGATAAGCTTGGGCTTGTGCTCGCGGGCTTTGGCTTCCATCGCGTCGTAGTCGATGGCTTCGTTCTTGTCGAGGCCATAAGAGACCACGTTGAACCACTTGCCCGACATGTTCAGCGGCATGCCGTGGGTGAGGTGACCGCCTTCGGCCAGGCTCATGCCCATGATGGTGTCGCCGGGTTTGAGGAAGGCGAGGAACACGGCCTCGTTGGCGGATGCGCCGCAGTGCGGCTGCACGTTGGCGGCTTCGGCGCCAAAGATCTGCTTGATGCGGTCAATGGCCAGCTGCTCGGCCACATCGACGAATTCGCAGCCACCGTAGTAGCGCTTGCCGGGGTAGCCCTCGGCGTACTTGTTGGTCAGCTGCGAGCCTTGCGCGGCCATGACGGCGGGCGAAGCGTAGTTTTCGCTGGCGATCAGCTCGATGTGGTGTTCCTGGCGGGCGTTTTCGGCCTGGATGGCAGCAAACAGTTCGGGATCGGTCTGTTCAATCAGGATGTTTCGGTTGTACATGGCAGTCCTTAAAAGATGGAACCTTGGCGCGGCTTGCAAAAGCGCTGACAAGGGCTGCCCAGGCGAACGGCAAAAAGCAGGGGGCTTTGCCCCGCTGCTGCGCACTCCCCAGTGGTTGGTGGCGTTGTCGCCATGTCCACGTCAGGCCTGATTAACTGCGAGGCCCTATCGCCAGTTGTGCACCCCATTAGTGTAGCGGAGAGCGGGTTTGCGCTGGGCGCCGTCAGGAGGTCTGGGGTGCTATGCCCAAAAGCTCGGGTACAGGATCCTGGCGGGCGACCTTTTCAAGCTGCAGGTATTCTGAAACCACACGCTGGAGGTAGTTTTTCAGGTCGGGCTGGCCTGATTGTTCCCCGTAGCGCTGGATGCCGGTTTCCAGCGAACCACTGTCTTGGACCAGGGACTGCAGCTGACGCGTGCCTAAACGCATATTGGTCAGAGGATCGTAGGTGGCCAGCTCACCACCAAAGTTGCTGAGACTGGACTTGAGTTGCGAAGGCACGATTTGCATCAAGCCCATCGCGCCTTTGGTGCCCATGGCATAGGGGTTGAAGCTCGACTCCACAGCCATGATGGCCAGGATCAAGTTGGGGGGCAGCTGACTGTTGGCGCCCAAGGTGTCCGCTTCAATGATCAAGGCTGCAAGTGGCTCTGCGGCAATTTTGTAGCGGCGGCTCAGCCAGCGGGCCACGGAAACCTGCTCCGGGCTCAGCCCCTGAAGATCCGAAGCCAGCGAACGGCCCAGAAAATCTTCCCCCGGGAAGGCGACATCAGGCAACTGGCTTTGCAGCCAGGCCAAGGTTTTTTCACTGACCGCGGTACGCAGCTCCGGGCGGGCGGCAAACGCCAGCAACAGCACCATCACACTCAAGCCCAAAAGGGCCAGCGAGTGGCGCAACATCACCACAAAGCCTTCTCGAATGTCTTGTGCACCTGTTTGGAGCACCTGCTTGACACGGTCTAACGGGGTACGTTCAGACATGTGGAGGGATTGTCTTGTCTTGTTAATAACCAGTCAATTATGAGGATTTGTGATTTGATAACCCGAAATAATGAGTTTGATGAAGTGCAATCCTCTTGGCTGCACCAAGCCTTGTTACATTAGGAGACTGTAGAAACGTTATTTTTCAGGGACCAGCAGCGGTGACTTCGACCCCTTCTCATGATTTGGATGCGCTTGACCAATTGACCCAAGGCGCTTTTTCGGCAGCGACCAGCGGTGATCGCAGTGCCTGCTTGCGTCAATGGCTGAGCACTGAACCAGACATGGCCTTGGTTCAGGAAGTGTTTGTGCAGATGAGCCACAAGGACAAGGGTGCTGCCAAGCTGCTCAAGGAGCGCATTGACGAACATAAGCGTCAAGGGCAGCAAGATGTGTTGGTGCACGATTGGGCCGAGCGAGCGCAAGCCCTTCTTGCCGGGGCGCGACTGAACATGGCCGATGCCATGGCCTGGCAACGCGATGCAGCCAAAGCAGGTGCCCCCTTGTCACGCGAACCCTTGGCTGCCTTGAAAGTGGCTTTGGCTGAGAAGGTGCGCTTGATCGAAGATCTGCAACACCAGGTGATGGTTGAGCGTGAAGCGGCTGTCCTGCTGGCGCAGCGTGTGGAAGTGCTCTCCACCAAGCCGCTTGCCGAGGCGCAAGCTGCGCAGTCACAGCTCGCCCACGATGTGGCGCAGTGGCAGTCGCAGACTCAGGCCTTGCAGGCGCAACCTGACTGGGCCAGTGTGGACATGAAACTGCCCGTGCAGCTGCAGGCCGCACACGAACAATTGCAGGCGGTCTGGAGCGGTTTTGAGCAAGCGCTTGCCCAAGCTGTGCAAGCCTTGAGCAGCCCGGACGCGGCTTTGCCAGAAGTACCTGTCTGGGCTGACGAGGTCCGCCGCTCACGTGGTGAAGTGGTCGAGGCGCCCGTAGCTGCAGGCGCCAAGCCTGCGCGCGCACCCGCCGACCCTCAGCAGCGCCAGCAACAGCGCGCGCAAGCGACGGCCGCTGTGGAGCAAGTGCTGCTGTTGGTAGAGCAGCAGATTCAGGAAGGTGCAGGCAAAGACAATCCAGAGACCGCGACGGCCTTGCGCACAGTGCTCAAGGAGCATGGCCAGGTCATGGACCATGCGCTCGATGCGCGTGTACATGAGGCACTGACGGCTGCAGGTGACGCCGATGGCTGGCAGCGCTGGCGTGCAGATCAGCTGCGTCAGGCATTGGTGCAGCGAGCGGAAGCCCTGATGGTGGAGGCGCCCTTGCCTGCGCCAGAGGCCTCGGCAGTGGAGGTTGATGCAGCAGCTGCAGATGTCAGTGAACCTGTCGCCAGCGAAGGTGCTGCATCCAAATTGCCAACGGTTCGCGTGCCCGCACTGACAGGTCGCAAGATGCAGGAGGCCATCCGCCAACTGCGTCAGGACTGGAAAACGGCCGATCAGGGAGGCTTCCCCAACCACGGCTTATGGCGCCGTTTTGATGCCGCTTGCAATGCCGCTTACGCCACAGTCGAGGGCTGGCTGGGTCAGCGCAAGCAAGAAGCGGGTGAACAACGCAAGCGCCGTGCAGACCTGATGCAGGAACTGCATACCTGGACTCAGCAGGATGGACAGGGCGATGATTGGCGAGGCCATATTCGCGCATTGCACGATTTCTCGGAGCGCTGGCGTCATGCCGGCCACATGGGCGAGAAAGCCTTCGCCCAGCTTCAGCAGCAATGGAAAGAGGCCTATAAACTCGCCGGTGCGCGTTTGCATGCCGCGCAGAAACAGTCTTTGACCACGCGCCATCAATTCATTGACCAAGCCAAAGCCCTGGCCGAGGTCGTGCCGTTGAACATTGAAGCCGTCAAGCAACTGCAGCAAGCCTGGCAGGCTGAAGCCCAAAAGGTCCCGCTCGATCGACGCACCGAGCAAAAGCTGTGGGAAAGCTTCCGCGCGCCCATTGACCAGGCTTTCCAGCGCAAAGGACCAGCCCGTGAGCGTACGCCTCATGTAGCGCTCAGCGCTCAGGATCAGGCTGTTTTCGATGCGGCCAAGGCCCTGGAGCAAGCCAATGCAGGTGGCGATGCGACTGTCATTCGCCAGGCCATGCAGGCCCTTGAGGCAGCCCTGCAAGCTCAGCGTCTACAGCCGGCAAAGGCGGCTGCTGCGAAACAGGAATCGGTTCAAGAAGCTGACGCTCCCTCATTGGCAGACGCGCCTGCCGCAGACGATGCACAAGTTGCACCAGCGCCCAAGATGCCCAAGGTGGTGGTGGCCGTGCGTGGCGATGACCGTCCCGGTGCGCTGCGCCCAAGCACTCCGTCGCCCAAAGATCAAGGACGCAAGCCCTTTGCGGGGCGGGATGGACGAGAGGGGCGTCGTGACGATACACGTTCACGTCGTGAAGACGGGCCACGTGCGCCGCGTCTGGCTGATGCCGCGTTCCACGCACAGCGCCAAGCCATGGAGCATGCCCAAGCGGCCCTTCGCAAATTGCAGGCCCAAGCGCATGGAGAAGTACTGACCCAGCTGCTCGCCAGCTGGCAAGCACGTGACCCCGAGGCCCTGCCTGCTGCGCAGGAGCTGGGCCGCAGTGTCAATGCCACAGCGCGCCAGAGCTGGCGTCAGGCCCTTGAGCAAGCACCCACAGCAGGCGCCAGCGATACCGCTCTGTTGCGCCTGGAAATGGCTGCTCAGGTGCCCACGCCGGCAGATCAGCTGGAGGCAAGGCGTGCCTTGCAACTTCAGCTGCTGACGCGCCGCAATGATCCTGCCCCCGCACAGACATGGGCGCAGGATGTGGCACAAGTGTTGCGCGAGCCGCATGGCGTTTCACAAGCACGTCGCTTGCAGGCTGTGCTCAAGGTGCTGCTCAAAGGCTGATCCGTTTTTGTCTTTGCACAAACCCTGAAGGCGAGAGCCTTCAGGGTTTTTTCATCTGCGCTTTCTAAACTGCATCATGCACTGCAAAAAGGAGCGCAAATGAACATCAAAGCGTATGGGTTGGCTGCTTGTCTGATGGGCGTGGGTGCGTTGGCACACGCAGCTGACCCGCTGTCACAGCTGCGCCGTTGGGAACAGGTCGCAGGCCAGGCAGGTGTCGCTACTCGAGGTGAGCAATTTTTCAATAGCAAACATGGCAATGACTGGTCTTGTGCCAGCTGCCATGGCATGCCGCCCAGCCAGGCTGGAAAACACGCCAGCACGGGCAAAGTGATCGAGCCTTTGGCACCAGCGTTCAACGCCAAACGTCTGGCGGACGAAGCCAAGGTGGATAAATGGTTTCGCCGCAACTGCAAGGATGTGCTTGCGCGTGAATGCACCGCAACGGAAAAGGCTGATGTACTGGCTTACCTTGTCGGGATCAAGAAATGAACGAAAAACGCAATCTGATGGCTAAGCGAGTGATGTTGAGTCTGGCGATATCGGGTGTGTGCACTTGGGCTTCAGCATCTGAGCATGAGCGCCGTGTGGACCTTCTGAAGGCCTATCAACAGGAATGCAGCGCATGCCATACCGCCTACTCGCCAGCCATGCTGCCGGCGGCTTCCTGGCAACGCATCATGTCTGGCCTTGATCGGCACTATGGGGTGGATGCTTCGCTGGACAGGACGACCGTGACAGAGGTCTCACGGTGGTTACTTGACCATGCCGGGACATCGAGAAAAGTCAGTGCTGCGCCGCCAGAAGACCGTATCACCCGGTCCGCCTGGTTTGAGCGAGAACACCGAAAGGTGTCCGATGCCGTCTGGAACCGCGCCAGTGTGGGCAGTCGAGGGCAATGTGCTGCGTGTCATACCCGAGCTGACCAAGGAGACTACGATGAAGATCATGTCCGTATTCCCCGCTGATGAACGCATGGGGGCGCATGCCCCCGTCAAGGGCCGACGTACTGTGGACCTGATGACCCGTACCTTGCATGCGCTGATGGCCTTGTCTTTTACGGTTGGCTACATCACGGCCGAGAGTGAGCGTCTTAAGCTGCTCCATATCACCATGGGTTACACACTTGTGGGTGTTTTGATGGTGCGCGTGCTGTGGGGCTTGTGGGGGCCCAGGCCTGTCAGGTGGTCGGTTCTGCGGCAAAAGTTGCTGGGGGTCAGGCAGCTTGTGCAATCTGTTCCCAACGTACGGGCTTGGGTCGGCAAATTGCAAGCGCCTGTGTTGGCAGCGAGTATTGCGCTGGTGTTGCTGTGCATGGCGCCCTTGGTGCTCACCGGGTATGTGGCCGAACAGGATTGGCTAGGGTGGGGTGATGCTTTGGGCGAGTTACATGAGGCTGTGGCCAATCTGATGCTGTTGGGTGTGCTGGTTCATGTCGGGGCGGTCGCTGCGTTCAGTTTGTTGCGTCAGAAAAATTTGGCCATGCCGATGCTCACAGGGCGGTTGCGCGAGCATGGGCCTGATTTGGTGCGCAACAATAAGACGGTATGGGCCTTGTTGTTGATGTTGGGTGTCATGCTTTTTTGGGGCTGGCAGTGGTGGGGCTGAGTCCACGGCAGTCTTGCCGCACAATCAAGTACAGACAGGCTAAGACATTTGTTCTGGAATGACCATGCGCATATTGCTGGCTGAGGATGACGAGTTGCTGGGCACCGGTCTGCGGGCGGGTTTGCATCAGCAAGGTTTTGTCGTGGACTGGGTTCGCGATGGCGTGGCGGCAGAACGTGAACTGCTCACCGGGCAATACCAGGCTGCGGTGCTTGATCTGGGCTTGCCGAGGCAGGATGGCATGCAGACCCTGTCCGCAGTTCGATCAAGCAAGGTCAATACACCCGTACTTGTGTTGACCGCACGTGACAGTGTGCCCAGTCGCATTGCGGGCCTGGATGCAGGGGCTGACGATTACCTGATCAAGCCTGTCGATTTGCTTGAGTTGGCGGCACGCTTGCGCGCGTTGGTGCGCCGCTCGCATGGCGTGGCAGAGCCTGAGTGGGTGGCAGGCGCTTTGCGGATGGATCCGGTGGCGAGGCACGTACGATTGGATGATGTGCTGGTAGACCTTTCGGCTCGCGAGTACGAGCTGCTCCAGATTTTCATGCTCAACGCAGGAAGAGTGCTCACCCGCGATCAGGTTGAGCAACAGCTGTACCAATGGGGTGCGGAGGTCAGCAGCAACACTGTTGAAGTGCATGTGTACCACCTGCGCAAAAAGTTGCATGCAGGTGTCATTGAAACCATTCGCGGTGTTGGATACATGATGCCGAAGCTGGTTCGCTCAGCCAAGGACATGGCGTGAGGGGCAGTCGTTTGAGGGCTTACTCTTTGCAGTGGCGCTTGATCTGGATGCTTATGCTGGCTACGGCATGTGTCTGGCTGCTGGTGCTGGCATCGACCTGGTGGAAAACGTCGCACGAGCTCAGTGAATTGCTTGATGCCCACTTGGCCCAAACCGCCACGGTTCTGGCGGCTCAGGCGGGCCATGATGATGACGACTTTACGGTTGACCCCGTCTTGCACAAATACCAGGCCAAGGTGGCGTTCCAGATCTGGCATGACCAGGAGTTGCTGGGGCAATCAGCCCGCGCACCAGAGCGGCAATTGATGCCCTTGGGCGTGCGTGGATTCACCGATCAAACCATCAATGGCGAGCATTGGCGCGTATTTTCCACGCAGGGACATGAGCCTGATGTCTGGGTCATGGTCGCAGAGCAGTCCGCTGCGCGTCGAGAGATTTTGCTGGCGGGTTTGCAAAGTGCGGTAGGGCCGGTCTTGATCGGTTTGCCGGTGCTAGCCTTGCTGATCGGCTGGCTGGTCATGAGAGCATTGGCGCCCTTGCGTTTGTTGGGGCAAACGGTCGCACGTCGTCATGCGCAAGCATTGCAGCCTCTTCAGACCGATGTCACGGGGATGAGCGAAGTTCAACCTTTGGTGCAAGCCCTGAACCATCTGTTTTCCCAGGTGCAGGAGCACATCGAAAGTGAGCGTCGCTTTACCGCAGATGCAGCGCATGAGCTTCGCACGCCGATTGCAGCTATCCGTATGCAAGCGCAAGTGGTTCAAGGGGCGGGTGACGAGCTGGAGCGCGCCCAAGCCCTGGAGGCGGTTTTGAAGGGCTGCGATCGTGCCACGCATCTTGTGGCGCAATTGCTGGACCTGGCACGGCTCGATGCCCAGGCCAGCCCCGAGGTGCTTGACGACACGGATGTGATGGCACCGACGCGTCAGGTCTTGGCAGAGTTGTTCCCCGAAGCGCTTCAGCAAGGCGGCCGGATTGATCTGTTGGGACCTGATCGTTTACTGCTGCGCACGGACCCTGTAAGGGTTGCCGTGGTGCTGCGTAACCTCGTGGACAACGCTCTTCGCTATGGTTGTTCAGCCCCTTGGGTGCAGGTACGTTGGTCATCGGCGCCTTGCACGCTGGAAGTTCAGGATGCCGGCCCAGGCATGAGTCAGGAGCAGATAAAACGCTTGGGAGATCGGTTTTTCCGGGCGGACTCGTCCCGCGAGGGCAGTGGTTTGGGGTGGTCCATCATCCAACGCATGGCACAACGCGAGGGTTTGAAAGTGCAGGTGGATCGCAGTCAGGAGCTGGGTGGCTTGCGCGTGCGCCTGATCTGGCCGACTCAAGCGCAAGCCTGATCTGGCGTCATTCTTTGGATATGTCCATCTTGATGCATGCGTAGCACTTGTGCGCGCTCAGGCGGGTGGTCCAGACACCAGTCGCTGAGCACCACGCGGCGATGACTCGTGACCAGCAGATGGTCAGCCGGGCGATGGGTGTGGCCATGAATCAGAGTCTGGGCCTGACACTCGCCCAGCCACTGCAGACTCAAAGCCGTGTCCGGATCGGCGTAACGGGTTTGTTGTGCTTGGGCAGCCTGGCTGGCGTCGCGCATCTCGCGAGCCAGGGCCTGCCGTTCAAGCAGGGGTTTGGACAAGAATTCGCGCTGCCATGTGTCGGTGCGGCAGCTTTTTCGAAAGGCCTGATACCCCACATCATCCAGGCAAAGTGCGTCGCCGTGCGACAACAGGTAACGATGCCCCTGCCAATGCAAGCAAGTGGGGTCTGGAACAATCTGCACGCTATGGTCGTTTAACAGAGTCTCGCCCACCAGGAAGTCCCGGTTGCCATGCATGAAAAACACGGCGCGTTGCTGGCTGGAGGTTTTTAAAACCTTCAGGCACTGCTGCAAAAACGGATCTGTAGCGACTGCATCGTCACCGACCCAGACCTCGAACAGATCGCCGAGGATGAACACAGCATCAGCCTGGGTGTGCAGCATGAAGTGTGCCCAGGCCTCAAAGGTGCGAGGTTCGCTGGCCTGAAGGTGCAGGTCGGAAATCAGGTCGATGCACCGCCACGCAGGCGGTGCATGCAGGCTGTGCACAAGCGAAGAGGTCATGCCTGCGCCAGCAACAGGATTAAAGTGCTACCGCTTTTTCGATGACGACGGGCTCTTTGGGCACATCATCATGGAAGCCGTTACGGCCGGTTTTGACACCTTTGATCTGGTCCACCACTTCGGTGCCCTTGACCACTTTGCCAAACACGGCGTAGCCCCAGCCTTGCAGCGAAGGGGCGGTGTGGTTGAGGAAATCGTTGTCGGCGACGTTGATGAAGAACTGGGCTGTGGCCGAGTGCGGAGCCTGGGTGCGGGCCATGGCAATGGTGTAGTTGTTGTTCTTCAGGCCGTTGTTGGCTTCGTTCTCGATGGGGGCATCGGTGGGCTTTTGCTTCATGTCGGGTTCAAAGCCGCCGCCTTGCACCATGAAGCCAGGAATCACACGGTGAAAAATCGTGTTGTCGTAATGGCCCTTGTTGACGTAGGCCAGGAAGTTCTCGGTCGACTTGGGCGCTTTTTCAGCGTCAAGTTCAAGGGTAATGACACCGAGGCCGGTGATGTGCAGTTCAACTTGGGGATTGCTCATGATGATTCAGGGTAGAACAGTGATGGATTGAATGATGACCGGTGTGCGGGGCACATCGGTCGGGAAAGGGCCGCCAGTGCCGGTGGGCACGTCGCGGATACGGTTGACCACATCCATGCCTTGCACCACACGGCCAAACACGGTGTAGCCGTACAGCTGAGGGGCCGCCAGCAACTGGGCGCGTGCCACATTTTCATAGACGCGGCCTTGGTACTCGAATTTGGTCACAGGATCCCCATCGGGAATCGGGGTTGGGTCCAGAAAAGCGTTGTCCACCACGTTGATGAAGAATTGATCGGTGGCGGAGTGGGGGTCGCTGGTGCGGGCCATGGCCAGGGTGCCGGTCACGTTTTTCAGGCCATGCGCCAGGGCTTTGCGGCCCTCGTGCGGCACAGGCGCCTTGGTGGGACGGGGGCGGTAATTGTTATCGTAGCCGCCGCCCTGGATCATGAAGTTGCTGATGACGCGGTGAAAAATCGTCTGGTCGTAATGCTTCTCACGCACATACTGAAGAAAGTTGGCCACCGTCTTGGGTGCTTTGTCGGGGTAGAGCTCAACGTCGATGGTGCCCAGGGACGTGACCATTTGCACGCGCGGCAGAGACTGCGCGTGGGCAAACAAGGCGCTGCACAGCAACAAGGCGGCAAAACTGCGAAGAAGGCGCATTCGGTTCATGGCTGTGCTTTCTGAAGAGAGCTTGTGAGCTGGGGTCAAGGCGCAGACTTGATGAGCGCATCGAGTTGGCTGCGTTTGTCGTTCAGTTTGTTAGAAGGAGCTGGACTGCTGGCCGCTTTCGCATAAGCTTGTTGGGCCAGCTGCAAGTACACATCACCGAGGTTTTCCAAGGCCACGGTGTAGTCCGGGCGGGCCGCAATGGCTGTGTTGAGGGACTGCAAAGCCATGTCCAGCCGACCTTGGGAAGCGTACAGGGCGGCCAGGTTGTTGTGGGGCTCGGGCAGCTCGGGGTAGTCCTGCGTGAGCTGTTGCAAGGTGGCTTGGGCGGCTGCACGCTCACCCGCGCCGACCTGGATCTGGCTGAGTAACAAGCGCATTTGCGGATCGTTTGGGTGGCCCTTCAGGTGAGCTTGCGCTGCTTGTTGTGCCTGAGGCCACTGCTGGTTGCGAACCATGCGCTGCACATCGGTGTACGTGTCGGCATGGGCTGGGGCGTGCAGCCCAAAGGTCAGCAAATTTGCCAGCGCAATTGCCAGCATGGCGCGCCGCCACTGCACAGGAGAAAAGAAAATAGTCATCGGCAGGCGATTGACCCCGAGGGGCTCGGTCAGGGATATACTGAAGCACATTGTACCGAATGACCATTTGCTGATGGTTCTTGGCGGTATGTTTGCAGGCCCTCTTGTCCGGGCCTTTGTTTTGTCTGAATGGTTGTCATGAGCTTGCGTCTGTACAACACGCTCTCGCGTTCCCTTGTTCCCTTTGCCCCCATCGATCCGGGGCATGTGCGCATGTATGTGTGCGGCATGACCGTGTATGACCTTTGCCACCTGGGGCATGCTCGTTCCATGGTCGCGTTTGATGTGGTGCAGCGCTGGATCAAAGCCAGTGGCTACAAGGTCACGTATGTGCGCAACATCACCGACATTGACGACAAGATCATCAAGCGGGCGCTTGAAAACGGCGAAACCATTCGCCATTTGACCGACCGCATGATCGAAGCCCTGCATCAGGATGCGGATGCCTTGGGCATCGAGCGCCCGCAGCACGAGCCGCGCGCCACAGACTATGTGCCGCAAATGCTGTCGATGATCGGCACGCTCGAGCAAAAAGGACTGGCCTACCGTGCCGGCAATGGTGACGTGAATTACGCCGTGCGCAAGTTTCCGGGCTACGGAAAACTCTCGGGCAAGTCTCTGGACGAGCTCCATGCAGGCGAACGTGTGGCTGTGAGTACCGAAGAGGGGGGCAAGCATGACCCGCTGGACTTCGTGCTCTGGAAGTCGGCCAAGCCGACCGAACCCGAAGACTGCAAATGGGGCAGCCCCTTTGGCAGTGGCCGTCCCGGCTGGCACATTGAATGCTCGGCCATGAGCTGCGAGTTGCTGGGTGAAACGTTTGATATCCACGGCGGTGGTGCTGACCTGCAGTTCCCCCACCACGAAAACGAGATTGCCCAGAGCCAGGGCGCACTGGGCGAGGGCAGTTTTGCCCGTTACTGGATGCACAACGGCTTCATCAATGTGGACAACGAGAAGATGTCCAAGAGTCTGGGCAACTTCTTCACCATTCGCGACGTGCTCAAGGCGTTTGATGCCGAGACGGTGCGCTTTTTTGTGGTGCGCAGTCACTACCGTAGTCCGCTGAACTACAGCGATGTGCACCTGCAGGACGCCAAGGGTGCGCTGCGGCGTCTGTACACCGCGCTGCAAGCGGTTGTGCCGGCGGCTGTGAATGTCGACTGGTCCAGCCCTTATGCAGCACGCTTCAAGGCGGCGATGGACGAGGACTTTGGAACGCCCGAAGCGGTCGCGGTGTTGTTTGAACTGGCCAGCGAAGTCAACCGCAGCCGCTCGCCGGAGTTGGCGGGCTTGCTCAAGGCGTTGGGCGGTGTGCTCGGTTTGCTCCAATCTGACCCGACGACCTATTTGCAGTCTGGCGCGGGGCTGGATGAAACGGCTATTGCGGCACAGATTCAGGCCCGTGCGGATGCCAAGGCTGCCAAAAACTTTGCCGAGGCCGACCGCATCCGCAATGACTTGCTGGCCCGTGGCATTGTGCTCAAAGACTCGCCCACAGGAACCACCTGGGAGGCCAAGGCGTGATCAAGCCATCGGTCATCGTGACGCCGGCGTATTGGGCCGAGGCTTGCGCGCATTTGTCGCGCAAGGACCGGGTCATGAAAAAAATCATCCCCCAGTTTGGTGACGCCGTTCTGGAGTCTCGCGGGGATGCGTTTGTCACACTGGCGCGCTCCATCGTGGGGCAGCAAATTTCGGTCAAGGCCGCGCAATCGGTCTGGGATAAATTTGCCAAGCTCTCGCGCAAAATCACGCCGGCTGGCGTGCTCAAACTCAAGGTAGACGATATGCGCGCCGCCGGTTTGTCCGCTCGCAAAGTGGAATACCTGGTGGACTTGGCCCTGCATTTCGATTCAGGCGCTGTGCACGTCAAAGACTGGCATGACATGGACGATGAGGCCATCATTGCCGAGTTGGTGGCCATTCGTGGCATTGGCCGCTGGACGGCCGAGATGTTCCTGATCTTTCACCTGATGCGGCCCAACGTCCTGCCTTTGGACGATGTGGGGCTGATCAATGGCGTCAGTCATAACTATTTTTCGGGCGAGCCTGTCAGCCGCAGCGACCTGCGTGAAGTGGCGCAGGCCTGGAGCCCTTACAGCACCGTGGCAACTTGGTATATTTGGCGCTCGCTGGATCCTGTGCCCGTTGCGTATTGAACCCTTTTGAGGAGAAAAACTTGGCCAAACGTACGTTTCTCGATTTCGAGCAACCCATTGCCGAACTCGAAGCCAAGATTGAAGAGCTGCGCTATGTGCAAAGCGAGTCGGCGGTGGACATCACCGATGAAATTGACCAGCTGAGCAAGAAAAGCCAGCAACTGACCAAAGACATCTACAGCGACCTGACCCCCTGGCAGGTCACCAAGATTTCGCGTCATCCCGAGCGCCCCTATACGCTGGACTACGTCAACGCGCTGTTCACCGACTTTGTCGAGATGCATGGCGATCGTCACTTTGCGGATGACCAGTCGATTGTGGGTGGACTGGCGCGCTTTAACGGCATGCCTTGCATGGTGCTGGGACACCAAAAAGGCCGTGACACCAAAGAGCGTGCCCTGCGCAACTTCGGCATGAGCAAGCCCGAGGGCTATCGCAAGGCCTTGCGTCTGATGAAGACTGCCGAAAAATTCAAATTGCCCGTCTTCACCTTTGTCGATACGCCCGGTGCCTACCCCGGCATTGACGCAGAAGAGCGCGGCCAGTCCGAGGCCATTGGCCGCAACATCTTCGAGATGGCGCAGCTTGAAGTGCCCATCATCACCACCATCATTGGTGAAGGGGGCTCGGGTGGTGCGCTGGCCATCTCGGTGGCCGATCAGGTGCTGATGCTGCAGTACTCCGTGTACTCGGTCATCAGCCCCGAAGGCTGCGCTTCCATCCTCTGGAAAACCGGCGAGAAGGCCGAATTGGCTGCGGAAGCTCTGGGCATCACCGCCCACCGCCTCAAAGCTTTGGGCCTGATCGACAAGATCGTGACCGAACCCGTGGGTGGTGCTCACCGCAACCATGAGCAAATGGCCGCTTTCCTCAAGCGCGCCCTGGGTGATGCCTTGCGTCAGGTCGTGGACCTCAAGCCCAAAGAGCTGCTGGAAACCCGCTACCAGCGCTTGCAGAGCTATGGCCGGTTCAACGACACCAAGGCGGGCAAGTAAGCCTGCGGGCGACAAGGCATGACGCAATCCCTGGCCCAGGCCCTGCAGGCGTTTTCGCCGGGCCTGCCGCTGGTGGTGGCATTCAGCGGTGGGGCGGATTCCACGGCCTTGCTCGCTGCATGCGTGCAGCGTTGGCCTGGGCAGGTCAGGGCTGTCCATGTTCACCATGGGCTGCAGTCTGCCGCAGACGATTTTCAAAAACACTGTGAAACCTTTTGCCAGGAGCTGCAGGTGCCCCTCTTGGTGCAAGTCATCGACGCGCGCGCTCAAGCCGGGCAAAGCCCTGAGGATGCAGCGCGCAGGGGACGTTATGACGCCTTGATTCGTGCCGTGCAGACCCACTGGCCGCAAGTGCGTGACATCGCTTTGGCTCAGCACGCAGATGACCAGATCGAAACCCTGTTGCTGGCTCTCTCTCGCGGCAGCGGGTTACCGGGTTTGGCGGCCATGCCGATGCATTGGGAAAAGCAGGGTCTGCACTGGCATCGCCCATTCTTGCAAGTGCCTGGGGCTGAGTTGCGAGCTTGGCTACTGGCGCAAGGGCTCGCCTGGGTGGAAGACCCCAGCAATCAGGACGAACGCTACACCCGCAACCGGATTCGCAAGCGTCTGTTGCCGGTGCTGCAGGAAGTGTTTCCGTCTTTCAGGGATACCTTCGCTCGCAGTGCCCGCCATGCGGCCCAGGCGCAAGACCTGTTGCAGGCGCAGGCGCAGGCTGACCTGCAATCCCTGGGTTCGCCCCCGACGATTGCCGGTCTGCAGGCCTTGAGCGTGCCCCGACAGGGCGCCGTGTTGCGCCATTGGCTCTACAGTGAACACGGTACGCAGGCTTCCAGCGCACAGTTGCAAGAGTTGCAACAGCAACTTCAGGCATGCACCACGCGCGGGCACAGATTGCATATTCGTGTGGGCCGAGGCTTCGTGTTGCGCGAAGGCGATTGTCTTGAATGGCGGCCTGAGGCCGGAAACGATACAGACACTTGATAAAATCGCGGGTTTTGCGGCCTTTCAAGATTTTTACCCATGGCTTTGATTGTTCATAAATACGGCGGCACCTCGATGGGGTCGACCGATCGCATCCGCAACGTGGCCAAGCGTGTGGCCAAATGGGCGCGTGCTGGTCACCAGATGGTGGTTGTCCCCAGCGCCATGAGTGGCGAAACCAACCGTCTGCTCGGTTTGGCCAAAGAACTGGCTCCTGCCAAGGCTGACAGCGCCTATAACCGCGAACTCGACATGCTGGCCTCTACAGGCGAGCAGGCCTCCTCTGCCTTGCTGGCCATTGCCCTGCAGGCCGAAGGCATGCCCTCGGTCAGCTACGCGGGCTGGCAAGTCGCCATCAAGACCAATGACGCCTATACCAAAGCCCGCATCGAGTCGATCGACGACGAACGTGTGCGCGGTGACCTGGCTGCCGGCAAGGTGGTCATCATTACCGGCTTTCAGGGTGTGGACGACGAGGGCAATATCACCACGCTCGGCCGTGGCGGCTCTGATACTTCTGCTGTGGCTGTTGCTGCGGCCATGAAGGCCAACGAGTGCCTGATCTACACCGACGTGGATGGCGTCTACACCACCGATCCGCGTGTGGTGCCCGAAGCCCGCCGCCTGAACAAAGTGAGTTTTGAAGAGATGCTGGAAATGGCTTCTCTGGGCTCCAAGGTCCTGCAGATCCGCTCGGTGGAGTTTGCTGGCAAGTACAAAGTGCCCATGCGCGTGCTCTCCAGCTTCACGCCCTGGGACATCGACATCAACGAAGAAGCCGCATCTGGCACCCTGATCACTTTTGAGGAAGACGAACAAATGGAACAAGCCGTCGTTTCGGGCATCGCTTTCAACCGCGACGAAGCCAAAATCTCCGTGCTGGGTGTACCTGACAAGCCTGGTATCGCTTACCAGATCCTGGGCGCTGTGGCTGACGCCAACATCGAAGTCGATGTGATCATCCAGAACGTCTCCAAAGATGGCAAGACCGACTTCAGTTTCACCGTGCACCGCAATGACTACGCACGCACTGTAGACCTGCTAAAGGAAAAAGTGCTGCCCGCGCTGGGCGCGACCGACGTGGTCGGCGACACCAAGATCTGCAAGGTCTCCATCGTCGGTATCGGCATGCGTAGTCACGTGGGCGTGGCCAGCAAGATGTTCCGCTCGCTTAGCGAAGAGGGCATCAACATCCAGATGATCTCAACCTCCGAGATCAAAACCTCGGTGGTGATCGACGAAAAATACATGGAATTGGCTGTGCGCGCTCTGCACAAAGCCTTCGATCTCGACCAGGCCTGAGGTATAATTTCCTCACTTCAGGAAACGTGACCGAGTGGCCGAAGGTGCTCCCCTGCTAAGGGAGTATGGGGTGTAGAGCCTCATCGAGGGTTCGAATCCCTCCGTTTCCGCCAGTTAAGAGCCCAAGTAATTGATTTACTTGGGCTTTTTTGTTTCTTTCAAGCCAGAGGATTGGGGTCTGGGTCCGTACCACCTTGCAGCAACTGCATGAAGCCATGGTCTGCCATGGCCAACTCAATCAGTTCGGGCAGTGAGTCAAACCCCAGCTTGTCGAGCACGCGCGCGCGATGCTGTTTGATGGTGGCAGCGGCAGAGCCCTTGAGCTTGCTGATTTCCTTGTTGCCATAGCCGCGAATCATGAAACTGCACACTTCGCGCTCCTTGTCGGTCAGACGCTTGTAGCGTGCACTGAGCTCAACGGTGCGCACCAGTTGGGCGTGGTGGGCGCGGTCGCGTTCCAGGCCACTTTCAATGGCCGAAAGCAATGTGGCCATGCCAAAGGGTTTGAGCAGGAATTCGATGGCGCCTTGTTTCATGGCGGTCACGATTTCCTGTGGTTGGCTTTCTCCCGACAGGAAGATGATGGGGGTTTCCCGGCCGCTTTGCAGCAGTCGTTTTTGCAACTCGACGCCTTGCATTTGTGGCATGCACATGTCCAGCAAGATCACGGCCGGGGACAAAGGCAGGGAGTCGCGAAGGAATGACTCGGGGTCGTTGAAGGTCTGGACCGAATAGTTCGATTGACCCAGTGCAAAAGCCAGGCTGCGGCTGATCGATGGGTCATCATCGATCAGGTAGATGTGGCCTTTGAAGTCGTCGAAATTCATTCCCTTAGCGTAGCGCCAGAACTTGATTTGTCTGTACGCCAATTGGCGGATGAGAATTTCGAATAAAGATTTCTTTGGTTCTAACTATTGGCGCCTTTTGCCATGGCCAGCTGCTTTTGGGTTTGCAGTTCACGTGCATCCGGGGCTGTTTGTGTGGGCCAACCTTGCAGGTGTTTGATGCTGAGGGCTGTCATTGCGTTGATCCAGTCAGCGCGCGTGTTCAGGCAGGGGATGTAGTTGAACCGTTCGCCCCCAGCCTGGACAAAAGCCACCTTGGCTTCTTGCTGAATTTCTTCGAGGGTTTCCAGGCAGTCACTGGTGAAACCGGGGCAAATCACATCCACCTTGCGCACGCCTGATTCGGCCATTTTGATCAATGTAGGTTCAGTGGCGGGCTCCAGCCATTTGGCTTTGCCGAAACGCGACTGGAAGGTGATTCGGTAAGCATCAGGTGAAAGCTCGAGCGCTTGGGCCAGGAGGCGGGCAGTTTTCATGCACTCGCAATGGTAGGGGTCACCCAGGTGCAAGGTGCGCTCAGGCACACCATGAAAACTCATCACCAGACATTCGCCCTGGCCATGGGTTTGCCAATGCTCACGCACCTGGCTGGCCAGGCTTTGGATGTAGCCGGCATCGTCATGGTAGTGGTTGATGAAGCGCAGCTCGGGCAGATGACGGCGCTTGAGGCCCCAGCGGTAGAACTCGTCAAACACGCTGGCTGTGGTGGTTGCGCTGTATTGCGGATACGCGGGCAGGACCAGGATGCGTTGCACCCCCTCGGCTTTGAGCTGGTTCAGGGTTTGATCAATCGCGTTTTGGCCATAGCGCATGGCCGCGCGAACAGTGACGTCGTGGCCTTGTGCTTGTAACTGTGCCTGTAGCAATTGCGCTTGTTGTTCAGTATGGACTTTGAGGGGTGAGCCTTGCTCTGTCCAGATGCTGGCGTATTTGGCGGCAGACTTGGCCGGACGCACGCGCAAGATGATGCCGTGCAGGATCAACCACCAGATGGGTTTGGGGATTTCGACCACGCGCGAGTCACTCAGAAATTGACCCAGGTAGCGGCGAAGTGCCGATGCCGTAGGTGCTTCGGGTGTGCCCAGGTTGCACAAAACAATGGCGGTGCGAGCTGGGGTGCCGTGGGTGTAGGGGGGTTCTTTTGCGAAAGTCATGCGTTATTCTCTTCGATCATGCTCGACCTCCAAAAAATCAGGGCCATCACCATTGATCTGGATGACACACTTTGGCCGATTGCCCCCACGATAGCGCAAGCCGAACAGGTTTTGCAAAACTGGCTCGCGCAGCGCGCTCCTGCCGCCGCAGCTTTGGCCCAACAGCCCGGTGTGCGTCAGCGCATTCGGTTGGCTGTTCAGCAACAATGGCCTGAATGTTTGCACGACATGTCCTTTTTGCGCCTGCAAAGCCTGCGTCAATTGCTGCAGGAGGCAGGCGAAGCTCAGCATCATGCAGAGCCGGCTTTCGAGGTGTTTTTTGCAGCGCGTCAGCAAGTGTGCTTTTACGACGATACCATGTCAGCCCTTGCGTTTTTAAGTGCGCGCTTGCCGGTGCTGGCTTTGTCCAATGGCAATGCAGATGTTCATCGCATGGGCTTGGGCCAGTATTTTGTCGGCTCTGTGGCAGCGCGGCATGTGGGCGTGGCCAAGCCTGACCGCGCGATTTTCGAGCATGCTGCACAGGTCCTGCAGCAGCCACTGGATGCCGTGCTGCATGTGGGCGACGACGCGCACCTGGATGTGTGCGCTGCTTTGGATGTGGGGATGCAGGCGGTGTGGGTCAATCGGGGGGACTTGGCATGGCACGCAGGTGACAGAAAGGCGCATCTGGAGGTACGTGATTTGCTGCAGCTGTGTGCACAATGGCAGCAAGATCAGGAGTCTGTTTCATGAGCATTCGTATTTACGGCATCGCCGCTTCCCGGGCCATTCGTCCGCTGTGGACAGCCACCGAGCTGGCGCTGGATTTTGAACACATCAACTTGCCTTACGCTGGCGGCGCCACCCGCACGCCCGAGTTTTTGACCATCAACCCCAATGGGCACATTCCCGCTGTGGTGGATGCGCGACCTGAAGGTGAGGTTGTGGTGTGGGAAAGCATGGCCTGTGCGCTGTATCTGGCACAGGTGCATGGACGAGCGGATGGCGCAGACATCAGTCCTGCCAATGCGCAGGAACAAGCGCAGGCTTTGCGCTGGAGTTTCTGGACGGTGACCGAGCTTGAGCGCGATGCCTTGACGGTGCTGATGCATCGCATGGCCATGCCCGCCGAGCAACGCAAGCCCGAGCTTGCGGATGCAGCAGAAGGGCGCCTGAAGGCGCCGCTGCGCGTGCTGGATCAGGCTTTGGAGGCGCAAGCTGCCAAGGGTCAGGCCCATTTGGGCGCTGACCGTTTTACGGTTGCAGATGTGTGTGTGGCCAGCGTGGCGAACTGGATTCGCCCTGCTGAGGCGCTCATGCAAGCCTACCCCGCAGTCAGCGATTGGCTACACCGATGCGTCAATCGCCCGGCGCACCATACGGCCCGCAAGCTGGGGCGCTAAGCTCAAGCTGCTTCAGAAGCGGCCCAAGGCCTGCATCTTCCAGGCCAACCAGAGCTTTCGCAGGGGCGTCAGGGCAATGCGTTGTTTGAGCACGTCAAAGTTGCTCGCCTCGATCTCGCGCAGCAAGGTGCGGTAGATGCTGGCCATCATCAAGCCAGGCTTTTGATGGCGACGGTGTTCGCCGGGCAGCTCGGCCAGGGCTTGGTCGTACAAAGCGTGCGCGCGCTGGGCCTGAAACTGCATCAAGGCCACAAAAGCGGGGCTGTGCTTGCGCTGCAGCAGGTCTTGCGCCTTGACGTCAAAGCGCTGCAACTCGTCAATGGGAAGGTAGATGCGACCGCGCAGAGCGTCTTCGCCCACATCGCGAATGATGTTGGTGAGCTGAAAGGCCAGGCCCATGGTGTGGGCATAGGCATCCACGCGAGGGTCCTGTGGGCCAAAAATGCGTGCTGACACTTCACCCACTACGCCGGCAACCAAATGGCAGTAGTGGCGCAAGCCGGCATAGTCCAGATAGCGGCTTTGACTCAGGTCCATACGACAGCCTTCGACCACGGCCAGCAGGTGTTCGGCGGTGATGGAGAAGGTCTGGACATGCGGCATCAAGGCTTGCAGTGCGGGATGGCTGGCCTGGCCTGCAAAGGCCTGATGAACCTCGCGCTCCCACCAGGCCAGCTTGGCCTGGGCCACGCTGGGGTCAGAGACTTCGTCCACCACATCGTCCACTTCCCGGCAAAAGGCATAAAAAGCCGTGATGGCGGCGCGTTGGGCGGGGGGCAAAAACAGGAAGGCGTAATAAAAACTACTGCCCGAGGCAGCGGCTTTTTGTTGGACGTACGCTTGTGGAGTCATGGGGCGATTGTCGCACTGTGGGCGGCGGCCGGTCCTTGCAGGAGCTGTTCAAAGTGACGTTGCAAGGCCTTTCGGCTGGCGCCTTGGACGATGAGCAGCAGCAGGTGTTTTTGCAATCTGTCTCGCGGCCATTTCAGGCGCTGCGTCAGGCTTTTTGTGGGTTGCTGGCGCAGCAGCCGCAAAGAGGCTGCGCCGACCAGTGCGGGCAGTGCGCTGGCCAGACGCAAGCGCCAGTTGTCCAGTGCGCAGCTGTAGCGCAGGCCGTCGCGCAGGGATTGTTCAATGCGTGTGAACCAGTCTGTCTGCAGCGGGATGAGTCGATCCAGGACATCTGCATGGCTTTGCACCACTGCTTGTTGGAGTCGTGCAGGTGTCAGCCCCAAGTTTTGGAGTGATCGAACGGGGAAGTAACAGCGACCACTGCGCAGGTCTTGCGCAGCATCCAGCAGGATGTTGAGCCTTTGCAGGCCGCAGCCATAGCTCTCGCCTAGCACCTGCATTTGTGCGGCAGGCAGACTCAGAAGCAGCGGCAGATGATGCTCCAGGCAATCGGTCCAGAAGCGGCCCACGCATCCAGCCACTTGCCAGGTGTAGATCTGCAGGTCGTCTTCGCTGTCGAGCAAGGCCAAGGGTTGAAGGCCGCGTTGCAGGTCCTGCTTTTGTCCTTGCCCAATGGGGATCATCACGCGGCGAATGGCCTCTTGATCCTTGTGCGCAAATGTCGCCAGATGCTGCAGACAAACGCCACTTTGCTCCAGCAGGTTCAGTTCAGCGGCAGGCAAGCAGGCCTGGCGATAGGCCGTGAGCAGGGCTGGCCAGGTGTGTGCAAGGGCTGAGCCTTCCATGCCAAGTGGTGAGTCGACGGATTCCAGCCAAGCGTTCAGAGCATTTTGGCGATGCGCAATTGTGACGTTCGAGGCATCCGCCAAGGTGTCGGAAATTCGCGCCAACAGGTAGGCCAGGCTGATCACAGGACGCACTTGCGCAGGCAGCAGCCGCAAGGACAAGCCGAATGAGCGGGAGACGCCCGCAAGCAGAACCTGCAATGGCCGGGGCAGAGCGAAGGGGCTGGACATGCCCCAGATCTTAAGCGGGCAATGCAGACGCAAAATCTGCATGCTATATTAATGACCAACCAGTCATTATTTGGGTGATTCAGCATGCTGTCGAATAAAAACAAGCTAGGCAAAACTGTGCCTGTTGGGGTGTGGTCGCTTGCGCCGTTGTTGTGTGTGGCCTTGGTGTTGACGGGCTGTTCGCGCTCGGAGAAGACGCCGGAGCCTGTGCGTTCAGTCAAGCTGGTCAGCGTAGGAGCTTCGGCGGGTGCTACGGGGCAAGAATATGCAGGCGAAGTGCGTGCCCAAGTGGAGTCACGCCTCGGTTTTCAGGTGCCAGGCAAGTTGCTCAGCCGCAAGGTTCAGTTGGGCGAGCGAGTGCGTAAAGGGCAGGTCCTGGCCGAGCTTGACCCGCAGGACTACCTGCTGGCTGCCGGCGCTGCGCAAGCGCAACTGCGTTCGGCGCAGGCACAGCTGGATGTGAGCAAGGCGGACTTTGAGCGCTTTGAGTCGCTGTTTCGTCAGGGCTTTATCAGTCAGGCGGAGCTGGAGCGTCGACGCGCAGCATTGACGGCTGCGCAATCGCAGTGGGAGCAGGCGCGTTCGCAGGCGCAGGTGCAGGGGCATCAGGCGGGGTACGCCCGCTTGCTGGCTAGCCATGACGGTGTGGTGACGGCCGTGGACGCGGAAGAAGGCCAGGTGGTGAGTGCTGGGCAATCCATTGTGCGTGTGGCCCAATTGGGTGCGCAGGACGCAGTGTTTGCGGTCCCCGAACAAACGATCACCAGCGTGAAACTGGGACAGTCGATGCAGGTGCTCTGGCCAGCAGGCCAGCAGCAGTGGGCAGCCAAAGTGCGCGAGGTGGCGGCCAGTGCCGACCCGGTGACGCGCACCTTCATTGTTAAACTGGCAATGCCCAAAGATGCTGTCGTGCCTTTGGGTTCAACCGTACATGTGCTGGCCACTGGTGGCCAAATCACTGCGCAGACCTTGACTTTGCCTTTGACAGCCTTGCGCCAGCAAGGCGAAGGCTCGGCCGTGTGGGTGTTCGACGAAGCAGCCATGGTGGTGCGCAGTCAGGCTGTCAAGTTAGGGGCTGCACAAGGCAACGATGTACAGATTCTGGAAGGCCTGAAAACCGGACAAAAAGTGGTGGTGGCAGGTGTACATGTGCTGGCCGAGGGTCAAAAGGTGAGCGTCTATGTGTCGCCCTCCGAAAAGGCGGGGCAGTGACATGGCGGGCCAAGACAAACAAGGCTTCAATCTCTCGCGCTGGGCCATCGAGCATGCAGCGCTGACGCGCTACCTGATGGTGGTGCTGATGGTGCTGGGCCTGGCTGCTTACTTTCAGCTGGGTCAGGACGAAGACCCGCCGTTTACCTTTCGTGCCATGGTGGTGCGCGCTTACTGGCCAGGGGCTACCGCGCAGCAGGTGGCCGATCAGGTGACCGACAAGATCGAGCGCACGCTGCAGGAAGTGCCTTACGCGGACAAGATTCGCAGCTACTCCAAGCCGGGCGAGGCTCAGATCATTTTTCAGCTCAAGGATTCGTCCAAACCCGGTGACGTACCGCAAACCTGGTACACCGTGCGCAAGAAAATTGGCGACATGCGGGCGACCTTGCCGCAGGGTGTGGTGGGGCCGTTTTTCAATGACGACTTTGGCGATGTTTATGGCGTCATCTATGCCTTGCAAGGCGATGGTTTTACGCCCGCCGAACTCAAGCAGCAAGCTGACACTGTTCGCCAGGAACTGCTGCGTGTGCGTGACGTGGCCAAGGTGGACCTGTTTGGCGTGCAGGACGAGAAGGTTTACATCGAAATCTCCCAGAAGAAACTGTCGCAGATGGGGTTGGACATGCCCTCTGTGCTTGCGCAGCTGTCGCAACAAAACGCCATGGAGTCGGCAGGGGCTGTGCAAACCCCAGGTGATGTGGTGCAGCTGCGGGTCAGTGGTGCCCTGAGCTCTCTTGACGAGGTGCGCGCATTGCCGGTGCGTGGGCCATCCGGGCAGCAGTTGCGTCTGGGGGATCTGGCGCAGGTTCGTCGTGGCTATATTGACCCGCCGCAGGTGAAAGTGCGCCATGAGGGGCAAGAGGTCATCGCCTTAGGGGTGACCATGGCCAAGGGCGGCGACATCATTGCCTTGGGTAAAGCCCTGGATGAAGCGACAGCGCGGATTGAAACTGTGCTACCGGCAGGTCTGCAACTGGTGCAGGTCCAAGACCAGCCCAGGGCGGTGGCCACGTCAGTGAATGAATTTGTCAAGGTGCTGATTGAGGCGGTGGTCATCGTGCTGGTGGTCAGCTTCTTGTCGCTGGGCCTGCACAAGCGACCCCGCACCACTGCCAGCATGCTGTACTTCTGGCGCCGTTGGACCCTGGACATGCGTCCCGGTCTGGTGGTGGGCATCACCATTCCCTTGGTGCTGGCGGTGACTTTTTTGGCCATGCAGTACTTTGGCATTGGCTTGCACAAGATCTCGTTGGGCTCGCTGATCATTGCGCTGGGTTTGCTGGTGGATGACGCCATCATCGCTGTGGAAATGATGGTGCGCAAAATGGAGGAGGGCTACGACAAGTTGCGTGCAGCCACCTTTGCCTACGAACTCACGGCCATGCCCATGCTCACGGGCACCTTGATCACTGCAGCCGGCTTTTTGCCCATCGGCATTGCCAAGTCCACCGTAGGCGAGTACACCTTTGCCATTTTTGCGGTGACCGTGATCGCGTTGCTGGTCAGCTGGGTGGCATCGGTTTATTTCGTGCCTTACCTGGGTTCGCGCCTGCTGCGCGCACCTGCGCATGTGACCACATCCACGGCGCACGACCATCAGCCGCACGAAATGTTCGACACGCCGTTTTACGAGCGTTTCCGCGCCTGGGTGACCTGGTGTGTCGAGCACCGGTGGAAGACCATTGCCATCACGCTGGCGCTGTTTGTGCTGGGCATGGTGGGCATGGGCAAGGTGCAGCAACAGTTCTTCCCTGACTCCAGCCGCCCCGAGATCCTGGTGGACTTGTGGTTGCCCGAAGGTTCCTCGATCAACGCCAGCGAAGACATCGCCAAGCGGGTGGAACAGCGCTTGATGAAAGAGCAGGGCGTAACTTCGGTGACCACCTGGGTGGGTTCTGGCGTGCCGCGTTTTTATCTGCCGCTGGACCAGGTTTTCCCGCAGACCAATGTGTCGCAGCTGATTGTGGTGCCCGCTGACCTCAGGCTGCGCGAGTCTTTGCGTCACAGCCTGCCTGCGGTGCTGGCCCAAGAGTTTCCCGAAGTGCGCGCACGCGTCAAGCTGCTGCCCAACGGACCGCCGGTGCCGTACCCGGTGCAGTTCAGGGTCATGGGGCCAGACCCTGTGCAGTTGCGGGTTCTGGCCGACGAAGTCAAGGCGCAGATGCAGACCAACCCCAATGCTCGCGGCGTCAACGACAACTGGAATGAATCGATCAAATCGGTTCGGCTGGAAGTGGACCAGGCCAAGGCCAGGGCCCTGGGCGTGAGCAGCCAGGCCATTGCGCAGGCCACGCGTACCACGATGGTGGGGACGAATGTTGCGCAGTTGCGCGATGGCGACCGTTTGATGGATATCGTGGTGCGCCAACCGCAAGCCGAGCGAGATACATTGCAAGACCTGTCCCAGGCTTATGTGCAAACTTCCAGCGGCAAGAGTGTGCCGCTGTTGCAGGTGGCGACACCCGTGCTGGGTTGGGAGCCGGGGGTCATGTGGCGCGAGGGGCGCGAGTACGCCATCACCGTGCAGGCTGATTTGGTGGACGGTGTTCAGGGTGCCACGGTGACCGCCCAATTGATGCCGGCCCTCAAGCAATTGGAGCAGGCCTGGCACGACAAGGGCTTGCAGCCCTATCGCATTGAAGTGGCCGGTGCGGTAGAGGAAAGCTCGAAAGGTTCTTCTTCCATCGCGGCGGGCATGCCCATCATGCTGTTCATCACCTTTACCTTGTTGATGTTGCAGTTGCAGAGTTTCAGCCGAGCCATGCTGGTGTTCCTGACAGGGCCGCTGGGAATGGCAGGTGTGGCAGGGGCCTTGCTGGTCCTGGACCGACCTTTTGGCTTTGTGGCCTTGCTGGGTGTGATTGCCCTGATGGGCATGATCCAGCGTAATTCGGTGATCCTGATTGACCAGATCGAGCAAGATCGCGCCAGTGGCGTGCCCGATTGGCAGGCGATTGTGGAGTCGGCGGTGCGCCGCCTGCGTCCGATTGTCCTGACCGCTGCAGCTGCTGTCTTGGCCATGATTCCGCTCTCGCGAAGTGTGTTCTGGGGGCCCATGGCGGTTGCCATCATGGGGGGCTTGATCGTGGCTACGGCCCTGACACTGCTGGCCTTGCCGGCCATGTACGCCGCCTGGTTCAAGGTGGAACGGCCCAGCCGGACGAAACCCCAATGAAGGCTTGACCAGTGCAGCTAGAATAATGGGTTGACCGATTTCACGCGGGTGGTCAGGAAAAGCACCTGTCCGCCCGTTTTGTTTGGACCCGCGCGGGTGGCGAAATTGGTAGACGCACCAGGTTTAGGTCCTGACGGTGGCAACACTGTGGGGGTTCGAGTCCCCCCCCGCGCACCATTAATGATGAGAAACAACATGACTGTGACTGTTGAAACCCTTGAAAAGCTGGAACGCAAGATCACTCTGACCGTGCCCGTCACCAGCATCCAGACCGAAGTGGACGCTCGCCTGAAAAAGCTGGCTCGCACCGTCAAGATGGACGGTTTCCGTCCCGGCAAGGTGCCCATGAATGTGGTGGCTCAGCGTTACGGCTATTCCGTGCAATACGAAGTGCTCAACGACAAGGTCGGTGAGGCTTTCGCACAAGCTGCCAATGAAGCCAAGGTGCGCGTGGCAGGTCAGCCGCGTATTTCCGAAAAAGAAGGCGCACCCGAAGGCGAACTGACCTTTGACGCCATCTTCGAGGTCTACCCCGATGTCAAACTGGCCGACCTGTCCTCTGTGGAAGTGGAAAAAACCACTGCCGCCGTCAGCGACGAAGCCATCGACAAGACCGTGGACATTCTGCGCAAGCAGCGTCGTACTTTTGCACAGCGTAGCCAAGCCGATGCTGCTGTGGATGGTGACCGCGTGACCATCGACTTCGAAGGCAAGATCGACGGTGAACCTTTCGCCGGTGGCAAGGCTGAAGACTTCCAGTTCCTGGTCGGCGAAGGCCAGATGCTCAAGGAATTCGAAGACGCTGTGCGCGGCATGAAGTCTGGCGAAAGCAAGACCTTCCCCCTGGCGTTCCCCGCCGATTACCACGGTAAAGATGTGGCAGGCAAAACGGCTGACTTCCTGGTGACCGTCAAGAAAGTCGAAGCTGCTCACTTGCCCGAAGTCAACGAGGCCCTGGCCAAATCTTTGGGCATTGCCGACGGCACTGTGGAAGGTCTGCGCGCTGACATTCGCAAAAACCTGGAGCGTGAAGTCAAGTTCCGCCTGCTGTCTCGCAACAAGGCGGCCGCTATGGAAGCACTGGTGTCCAAGGCTGAGCTGGACCTGCCCCAGGCGATTGTTCAGTCTGAAGTTGAACGCCTGAAGGATGGCGCCCGCGCCGACCTCAAGCAACGCGGCATCAAGGACGCCGACAAGGCTCCGATTCCTGACGACATCTTCCGCCCCCAGGCCGAGCAGCGTGTGCGTCTGGGTCTGGTTGTGGCCGAACTGGTCAAGGCCAACGACCTGCACGCCAAGCCTGAGCAGATCCGCGCCCACATCGAAGAGCTGGCCGCCAGCTACGAGCGCCCTGAAGACGTGACCCGTTGGTACTACGGCGACAACCAGCGTCTGGCTGAAGTCGAAGCCGTGGTGATCGAGTCCAATGTAGCCGACTACGTGCTGTCAAAAGCCAAGGTGACCGAGAAGGCCCTGTCTTTCGACGAGCTGATGGGACAGTCTTGATCCTTATTCAGGCTTCCTGAAAGCATGGGGCTTGTTGTTCGCGCAACAAGCCCCATGTTGCTCAATGGGACTGAAAACTGGTTACAGTAGCTGCAGATTTTTTGGAGTTGAGATGAGCGCTTTGGAAGCACAAGCCTTGGGCATGGTCCCGATGGTGATTGAAACCTCTGGCCGCGGCGAGCGGGCCTACGATATCTACTCGCGCCTGCTCAAGGAGCGTGTGGTGTTTCTGGTGGGCGAGGTCAATGACCACATGGCCAACCTGGTGATCGCCCAGTTGTTGTTTCTGGAAAGTGAAAATCCGGAAAAAGACATTTCCCTGTACATCAACTCGCCGGGCGGCTCGGTGAGCGCTGGCATGGCGATTTACGACACCATGAACTTCATCAAGCCAGACGTGTCCACCTTGTGCATGGGCATGGCGGCCAGCATGGGCGCGTTCCTGCTGTCCTCCGGGACCAAGGGCAAGCGTTTTTCGCTGCCCAACTCCAAGGTCATGATTCACCAGCCCTTGGGCGGCGCACGTGGCCAGGCCACGGAAATCGAGATTGCAGCGCGTGAGATCATCAAGACGCGTGAGCAACTCAACAAGATCCTCGCGGGCAATACCGGTCAGCCCCTGAGCCGTATCGAAAACGATACCGAGCGTGACTATTACCTCTCGGCCGACGAGGCCAAAGAGTACGGCTTGGTGGACCAGGTCATTGCCAAGCGTCCCTGAAGGCAACATCTTTGCAAAGCCTCTTGATGAGGCTTTGTCTGTGGCGGCGTTTACCCCGAGGTGAGCGCCGTTTTTCTTTCGTTATGATTGCTGCGTTACACAGCTAGGCAACCGATATGGCCGACAAAAAAGGCATCTCCTCCGAAAAGAACCTGTACTGCTCTTTCTGCGGCAAGAGCCAGCACGAGGTCAAAAAGCTCATTGCAGGCCCTTCGGTCTTTATTTGCGATGAATGTATAGATCTGTGCAACGACATCATTCGCGATGAAGTGACCGACGCCGATGCCAGCGAAAAAGGTAAGGATGGATTGCCTACGCCCTCCGAGCTCAAAGCCAATCTGGACAACTATGTGATTGGTCAGGAAAAGGCCAAGCGCAGTCTGGCTGTGGCGGTGTACAACCACTACAAACGCCTGCGTCACAAAGAGCACGCCAAGAAAGACGATGTGGAACTGGCCAAGAGCAATATCCTGCTGGTCGGGCCCACGGGCTCGGGCAAGACCTTGCTGGCACAGACCATGGCGCGCATGCTGGATGTGCCCTTCGTGATGGCCGATGCCACCACGCTGACCGAGGCCGGCTATGTGGGTGAAGATGTGGAAAACATCATTTCCAAGTTGCTGCAAAGCTGTAACTACGATGTGGATCGTGCCCAGCGCGGCATCGTCTACATTGACGAGATCGACAAGATCACCCGCAAGTCCGACAACCCGTCCATCACCCGTGATGTCTCGGGCGAAGGTGTGCAGCAAGCCTTGCTCAAGCTGATTGAAGGCACCATGGCCAGCGTGCCACCCCAGGGCGGGCGCAAGCATCCCAATCAGGACTTCCTGCAAATCGACACCACCAACATCCTCTTCATTTGTGGTGGTGCGTTTGCGGGACTGGAAAAAGTCATTGAAAACCGTACCGAGGCCGGTGGCATTGGCTTTGGCGCCACCGTCAAGAGCAAGCAGCAACGATCATTGTCGGAAATGTTCAGCGAGGTTGAGCCCGAAGACCTCATCAAGTACGGCCTGATCCCCGAGTTGGTGGGCCGCTTGCCTGTGGTCGCATCCCTGGCCGAGCTGACCGAAGATGCGTTGGTGCAGATCCTGACCGAACCCAAGAACGCAGTGGTCAAACAGTTTGCCAAGCTGCTGGGCATGGAAGGTGTGGAGCTGGAAGTGCGCGCCAATGCCTTGCATGCCATTGCCCGCAAAGCCATTGCCCGAAAAACAGGTGCACGGGGTTTGCGTTCCATCCTTGAACAAGCGCTGATCGACACCATGTTCGATTTGCCCACCATGAGCAATGTGGACAAAGTGGTGGTGGAGGAGTCCACCATCGAGGAAAACAAAGCGCCTTTGCTGGTGTATCGTGAGAGCGCCAAACAGGCTTGATGGAGGTCGCCATGTCCGGACACACACCTTTGCCGCCGACACCCCTGGATTTGCCCATGTTGCCTTTGCGGGACGTGGTGGTTTTCCCGCACATGGTCATCCCGCTGTTTGTGGGGCGCCCCAAGAGCATCAAGGCGCTTGAATCGGCGATGACCCAGGACCGGCGCATCATGCTGCTGGCCCAAAAAACCGCTGCCAAGGACGAGCCTGCAGTTGAAGACATGTTTGCCGTGGGCTGCGTGTCCACCATCTTGCAAATGCTCAAGCTCCCCGATGGCACCGTCAAGGTGCTGGTCGAGGGGCAGCAGCGCGCCCAGGTCGAAAGCATCACCGATGGTGAGTCGCATTTTGTGGCCCGTGTGGTGCCTGTGGCCGCCGATGAAAAAGCGTCTGACAGTGAAGTCGAGGCCTTGCGTCGTGCGGTCATGCAGCAGTTTGAGCAGTACGTCAAACTCAACAAGAAAATTCCGCCGGAAATCCTGACCTCGATTTCCAGCATTGACGACCCCGGTCGCCTGGCCGATACCATTGCGGCACATCTGCCACTTAAGCTGGAAAACAAACAGCAGGTGCTCGATCAGGTGCAGATTCGTGGTCGTCTGGAAGATCTGTTTGCACAACTCGAGCGTGAGGTGGACATCCTCAACGTGGACAAGCGCATCCGTGGCCGCGTCAAGCGCCAGATGGAGAAGAACCAGCGCGATTTCTATTTGAACGAGCAAGTCAAGGCCATTCAGAAAGAGCTGGGTGAGGGCGAAGAGGGCGCTGACATCGAGGAGATCGAGAAAAAGATCAAACTCGCCAAGATGTCCGCTGAAGCACGCAAGAAAGCCGAAGCTGAGCTCAAGAAACTCAAGCTCATGTCCCCTATGTCGGCTGAAGCTTCTGTGGTGCGCAACTACATTGAAGTGCTGACAGGCTTGCCCTGGTCCAAAAAGACCAAGATCAAGCATGATCTGGGCAATGCCGAGACGGTGCTCAACGAAGATCACTATGGCCTGGAAAAGGTCAAGGACCGCATTCTTGAATACCTTGCTGTGCAGCAACGTGTGGACAAGGTCAAGGCGCCTATTTTGTGTCTGGTGGGGCCGCCCGGCGTCGGCAAGACCTCGCTGGGCCAGTCCATTGCCAAGGCCACGGGTCGCAAATACGTGCGCATGGCCCTGGGGGGCATGCGCGACGAGGCTGAGATTCGTGGGCACCGGCGTACCTACATTGGCGCCATGCCCGGCAAGGTTCTGCAAAGCCTGAACAAGGTGGGCGTACGCAATCCATTGTTCCTGCTCGACGAAATCGACAAGCTGGGCATGGACTTCCGTGGGGACCCTTCAAGCGCCTTGCTGGAAGTGCTGGACCCTGAGCAGAACAACACCTTTGGCGACCATTACGTCGAGGTGGACTTTGACCTCAGCGATGTCATGTTCGTGGCAACCTCCAACTCCATGAACATTCCGCCGGCGTTGTTGGACCGCATGGAGGTGATTCGCTTGTCGGGTTACACCGAAGACGAAAAAACGAGTATTGCCATGCGTTATCTGCTGCCCAAGCAGATGCAAAACAACGGCATCAAGCCTGACGAGATGGCTGTCAGCGAAGACGCGGTGCGCGATATCGTTCGCTACTACACCCGCGAGGCGGGCGTGCGCTCGCTGGAACGCGAACTCTCCAAGGTGTGTCGCAAGGTGGTCAAGAGTCTGTTGCTCAAGCAAATGAAGCCCCAGGTTCAAGTAACTGCGGAAAACCTGCACGACTTTTTGGGTGTGCGCAAGTTCAGCTACGGCCGCGCCGAACAAAAAAACCAGGTGGGCCAGGTCGTGGGGTTGGCCTGGACCGAGGTGGGCGGCGATTTGCTGACCATCGAGGCTGCGCTCATGCCGGGCAAAGGTGTCATCACCCGTACAGGTTCGCTGGGCGATGTGATGAAAGAGTCTGTCGAAGCCGCGCGCACGGTGGTGCGCAGTCGCTCGCGTCTGCTGGGCATCAAGGATGAGATGTTCGAGAAAAAGGACCTTCACATCCACGTGCCTGATGGTGCGACCCCTAAGGATGGCCCGAGTGCGGGTGCTGCCATGACCACGGCCATGGTGTCGGCCATGACGGGTATTCCGGTGCGTTGCGATGTGGCCATGACGGGTGAGATCACGCTGCGTGGTGAAGTGACGGCAATTGGGGGGCTCAAGGAAAAACTGCTGGCGGCCCTGCGTGGTGGCATCAAGACAGCCTTGATCCCTGAAGAGAATGTCAAAGACCTGCAGGACATTCCTGACAACGTCAAAAGTGGTCTGGAAATTGTGCCCGTCAAATGGATCGATCAGGTGCTCGATATTGCGCTGGAATCGCGTCCGCAGGCTCTGCCTGAAGAGGTGCCAGCGCCCGCTGCAGTTGTGATTGACAATAACAATAAAGAGGCTGCCACCAAGCACTGAAAATTTTGCATCCCGCTCTCAAAGCGGGATGTTTTCAGGCTACAATAAAGCTTCAAGCGGGATTAGCTCAGTTGGTAGAGCGATACCTTGCCAAGGTATAGGTCGAGAGTTCGAGCCTCTTATCCCGCTCCAAACAAGCCAATCAAAAAAGGGAAGCATTGCTTCCCTTTTTTGTCGAAGAACAAGGCGCGGTAGCAAAGCGGTTATGCACCGGATTGCAAATCCGTGTAGGTCGGTTCGACTCCGGCCCGCGCCTCCAGTTTTACTTAAGCCACTGCACTTTCATGCTGTGGCTTTTTTTTCAGGACAGCGTCAAGACCACCGGCGCATGGTCGCTTGGGCGTTCGTTCTTGCGGGGCGCCTTGTCAACGGCGCAGGCGCTGGCGCTTGATTTGAGCGCATCGGTGATGAGGATGTGGTCAATGCGCAGCCCCCGGTTGCGGCGAAATGCAAACTCACGGTAATCCCACCAGCTGTAGTTTCTCTCGGGTTGCTCAAACAGGCGTACTGCGTCGCTCAGGCCCAGTTGGATCAATGCTTGCAGTTTCTCGCGTTCGGCGCTGGTGCAATGAATGGTCTCGCGCAGGCCTTCAGGGTCCCAGACATCCAGGTCATCAAAGGTGATGTTGTAGTCACCCACCAAGGCCAGGCGGGGGTAGTGCGCGATTTGCGTTTTAACCCAGCCGTGCAGGGCGTCGAGCCAGCGCATTTTGTAGGCGAATTTGTCGCTGTCAGGAGCCTGACCGTTGGGGAAATAGGCGCCAATGACGCGAATGTCCTGACCCGCTGCATCGGTGTAGGTGGCGGCGATCACGCGCGACATGTCTTCTTCAAAACCGGGGATGTTCTTGACCACATCACGGCCTTCGGTGCGCGAAATCAAGGCGACACCGTTGTAGGTTTTCTGGCCAAACCATTGGGCGTACCAGCCAGCATCAGCAAAGGCGGCCTGAGGAAATTTGTCGTCGGTGAGTTTGAGCTCTTGCAAAGCCAGCACATCTACCGGATTGGCGGACAGCCAGTCCAGCACTTGCGGGAGGCGCACGCCCAGCGAATTGACGTTCCAGGTGGCGATTTTCATGGTGTGCGTGTGTAAGTGACAAAGCTGAAGCGCAAGCCGTTGGCTGCGGTGTGCGCTTCGCGTTGGGTTTCGTGCCATGCACTGGACAGCGTTGGGGCAAACGCGTCCCCCTCAAAGTCGGCATCAATCTCCGTGACCACGGCCGTGTGGGCCAGCGGCTCGGCCTGACGGTAAATCTCGGCCCCACCCATGATCCAGGCGTCTGGCACATTGCCGCACAAGCGCTGTGCTTCTTCGATGGATCCTGCGCGTAATGCGCCTGTGGCCTGCCAATCGGCCTGGCGGGTGATCACGATATTGATGCGACCGGGCAAAGGGCGAAAACGCTCGGGCAAGGATTCCCAAGTCTTGCGGCCCATGATGACAGGCTGGCCCAGTGTGACGCGCTTGAAGTGCGCCAGGTCCTCAGGCAGGTGCCAGGGCATTTGCCCATCTTTGCCAATGGTGCCATTGCGGGCGCGGGCGTAGATCAGGTGCAGCCTGGGCCCTTTGGGTAATGAAGATGTGCTCATGGTGCTTTGGCAGGTGAGGCGAGTGTCTTTGTGGGCAGCAGTACGCTGGCGATGGCGACCATCACAAAAGCCATGGCCAGCCAGTCTTGCCAGTGTGGCACTTCTCCGGTGATGAAGGTGGCGCTCAAGGTGCCGACCAGGGGGATGGCCATCACGCTCATGGCGCTGGTGGCGGGGGGCAGGTTGCGGGCCATGCCAAACCAGATGAGTTGGGCCACGCCGTAATTGACGCCCACGCCATAGACCAGGCTGATCCACATCATGGGACTGAAGGTTTCGGGTCGGGGCAGGGGCTCCAGCGTCACGGCCATGACCCACAGCAACACGGAAAACAGCAACAGCATCCACACTGTCACGACCATGGGCGAGAGCGTCAGGTGTGCGCGCCTGAACAGCAAGGTACCCAGTGCCCAGCAGGCTGCGGCACCCAGCATCCAGGCCACGCCAGCGGGGCGACCGCTCAGGCGAGCCAGTTCGTGCCATAACAGCAAGCCAATGGCCAAGACCACGCTGACCAAGGCCAGGCGCACACGAGGCGTGATTTTTTCGTTAAAGAACAGGGCGCCCAGCACCACAGTGAAGATGGGCATGGTGAAGCCCAGAATGGCCGCACGGCCCGAGGCCAGCGCCTGAACGCCAAAGATTGACAAGGTGTGCCAGCCCAGTACATTGGGCAAGCCCAGCAGCGCAATGCCCCGCCATTCATCCCCACGTGGACGCATGCGTTCACCGCGCCATGCCACGTAGGCGAACAGCCAACTGGCTCCGAGCGTCATGGTGATGGCCCGAAAGTACAAGGGCGAGAGCTGCGAAAGCGACAGCTTCATCATGGGCCAGTTGACGCCCCACATGAGCGTCAGGGCCAGCAGGCCCCAGAGTTGACGGCGGTTGATCACAGCAGTCGGATTAAACAGCCACAGGTGCCTTGATGGCTGGGTGGCATTCGTAGCCTGTCACTTCGAAATCCTCAAATTCGTAATCGAAGATGGAGGCTGGTTTGCGCTTGATGTTGAGCGTGGGGTAAGCGTAGGGCTGGCGTGACAGTTGCAGCTCCACCTGTTCATGGTGGTTGCTGTAGATGTGGCAGTCGCCACCCGTCCAGATGAAGTCGCCCACGTCCATGTCGCACTGCTGCGCGATCATGTGCGTCAGCAGCGCATAGCTGGCGATGTTGAAGGGCACGCCCAAAAAGATGTCGGCGCTGCGCTGGTAAAGCTGGCAGCTGAGCTTGGGCTTGTCACCAGCCTTCTGCGGCGGGGCCACATAAAACTGGAAGAAGGCGTGGCAGGGCATGAGCGCCATCTGGTCAAGCTCGGCCACGTTCCAGGCGCTGACGATGATGCGGCGGCTGTCCGGGTTGTTTTTGAGCGTGTCCATCACCTGCTGGATCTGGTCGATGTGACCGCCGCCAGGCGTGGGCCAGCTGCGCCACTGCACACCATAGACCGGGCCCAGGCTGCCGTCTTCTCGAGCCCACTCGTCCCAGATGGTGCAGCCGCGTTCCTGCAGCCATTTGACATTGCTGTCGCCGCGCAAAAACCACAGCAGCTCCACGATGATGGCCCTGAGGAACACCTTCTTGGTCGTCACCAGGGGAAAGCCCTCGCTCAAATCAAAGCGCATCTGGTGCCCAAACACGCTGCGCGTGCCGGTGCCGGTGCGGTCACCCTTTTGCACGCCATGGGTGTAGACGTGGCGCATGAAGTCTTCGTATTGGCTGCGCACGGGTCGTTTGGGGCTGGCTAAAGTGTTCATGGACTCAAGTTTAACGGCCGCGGATCAGGTCAGTACCTTGCCTGGGTTCAGGATATTTTGCGGATCCAGCGCTTGCTTGATGGCTCGCATCATGGCCAAGGCTGCCGGGTCTTTGTAACGGTGCAGCGTAGCGGCTTTGAGGGTGCCAATGCCATGCTCTGCGCTGATGGAGCCGTGGTGCTTGCGTACCTGGTCAAACACCAGGGTGTTGACGCTTTCTTCCTGCGTTTGCAAAAACAGCCGGCTGTCGCCGCCTTCAGGGGCTTGCACGTTGTAGTGAAGGTTGCCATCGCCCAGATGGCCAAAATTGACCAGGCGAACGCCAGAAATTTCACGCTGAAGAAGCGCGTCGGTTTCGGCTACAAAAGCGGGGATGCCGGAAATGGGCAAGCTGATGTCATGCTTGATGTTCAGGCCCTCTTGTGACTGCGCCATGGAAATGCTTTCGCGCACTTGCCACAAGGCCTGGGCCTGGCTCAGGTTCTGGGCAATCACGGCGTCGGACACCACATCAGCCTCCATGGCCGTACCCAGCAAGGCCTCCAGGGCCAGATGTGCATGGGCTTCGGATTCGTTGTCTGACAGCTCCAGCAGAACGCACCAGGGCGATTGGGTGTGCGGGGGGACGTTCAGCTGCGTCAGGTGTTTGGCCACCAGGCTCAGTGAAAACTGGCTCATGACCTCAAAGCCTGTCAACCCCGCGCCCAGCTGCCGTTGGGCCAGGCCCAGCAACTTGACTGCGGCCTGCAGGTCTGGCACGGTGGCCCAGGCGGTCAACTGCGCTGCGGGTTGTGCAAACAACTTGAGGGTGGCTGCGGTGATGATGCCCAAGGTGCCTTCGCTTCCCATCATCAGATGGCGCAAGTCGTACCCGGTGTTGTCCTTGCGCAGACCACTCAAGCCGTTCCAGATATCGCCTTGTGCCGTGACCACTTCCACTCCCAGACACAGCTCGCGTGCATTGCCATAGCGCAAGACCTGGGTGCCACCTGCGTTGGTTGCCAGGTTGCCACCAATCGTGCAGCTGCCCTCTGAGGCCAGGCTCAGTGGAAAAAGCAAGTTGGCTTGTGCGGCGACCTGCTGTACCTGCTGCAGGATGCAGCCTGCATCTACTGTCAGGGTGAGGTTGTCGGTGTCCAGGGCATGCACACGGTTCATGCGCTGCATACTCAAGACGATTTGTGTGCCACTGTCATCCGGCACAGAGCCTACCACCAGCCCGGTGTTGCCACCCTGTGGAACGATGGCCGTGCCAGTGGCTGCACATAGCCTGACCACGGCAGCGACTTCTTGTGTGCTGCCCGGGCGAACCACGGCCAGGGCTTTGCCACGTGAGCGTTGGCGCCAGTCTTGCTCCCACGCGCTCAGATCTGTGTCGGGCGTGAGCACATGCTCGGTACCGACCGCCAGGCGTAGTTGCTTGAGCAGGGGATTCATGCGGTTGGGGTCGCTGCTTGGGCTTTGGCAGCCTTGAAACGTAGCCGCACGTGCATAGCACAGGCCAAGAACAGAAGCAGGCACAACACGCCTTGAGCAATGGCCAGTGCGTTGGACGGCCAGCGGTCACCCCAGCCGCGCACGCAGGCTTCGGTGAAGTACAGCCACACCAGCAGGCTGACCCAGCGGTAGGTGTACATGCGGTTTTTCAGCAAACCAGCCACGGGAAGTGTCAAGGGCAGGACTTTGAGGGCCCACCAGGAGCCACCCGGGCGCAAGGGCGCCAGCCACAGTTCCCAGGCCAGGCCCAGCACGATCAGGCCCAGCAGGCTGCCCACGGCCAGCCAGCGCGTCAGATCCACGTTAAATGCAGGTTTGTCAGTGTTCGGATTCATTGCGGTGGCATCATACCGGGATGACGAACGATTCACATTGGACGGACCGCTTCAAGACCGCCTGGCTGGAGTGGTGGCAGGAGCTGGCCGAAATTCCTTGGCGACAGATGGCCCGGCATTTGTACTGGCGCTTTCGCGAGGCCCGATTGGGTGTTTCAGCCAGTTCCTTGACCTTTACAACCCTTTTGGCCCTGGTGCCCTTGCTGGCCGTAGCCTTGGCCTTGTTCACGGCGTTTCCGGTGTTCGGCAAGTTTCAGGATACTTTGCAACGTTGGCTGGTGGACAGCCTGGTGCCTGACAGTATTTCACGCCAGGTCATGGGCTACCTGACGCAGTTTTCGCGCAAGGCCAACCGGCTCGGGTCGGTAGGCCTCGTGGCTGTCGTCGGGACAGCTGTGGCCTTGATGGTGACCATCGAGCGAACCCTGGGGCAAATTTGGCATGTGCGGCGCCAGCGCCCCTTGGCGCAACGCATCTTGCTTTATTGGTCAGCCTTGACGCTCGGCCCTCTGTTTTTGGGCGGAAGTCTTGCAATCACCTCTTACCTGATCAGTGTCTCGCGATCTGTGGTGGGCGATGTGCTTCCAGGTGGGGCACGCCTGTGGCTGGATATGCTCGAATTTGTATTGCTGGTGGCTTGCATCAGTGGCCTGTATTTTTATGTGCCTTACACCAGGGTGCGTTGGCGACATGCCATTACCGCAGGGGTGATGTGCGCGTTGGGTATTGAATTGGCCAAGAAAATATTGGCGATTTATCTGACTCAGATCCCGACCTATTCGGCCATTTATGGTGCTTTCGCTGCGGTGCCGATTTTGCTGGTCTGGATTTATGTGGCCTGGGTGATTGTGTTGCTCGGGGCGGTGGTGGCCTCCAGTCTGCCTGAGCTGGGGCGACAGCACTTGCGCCAACCCTCTGGCGCAGGCTGGCGTTTTCGCTTGGCGTTAGAGGTGTTGACCCAGTTGCACAAGGCGCAATCGACGCCATTGCGAGGTCTGGATGTGGCATCTTTGGCGCGCTTGCTGCGAGTGGACTTGCGTCAGCTCGAGGAACCCATGCAAGTGCTGCAGTCGCTTGATTGGATCGGGCAACTGCAAGAGGAACAAAGCCCTCTTCAGCCGCGTTGGGTCTTGCTGATTGCGCCAGAGCATACGCTGCTGACCCCGCTGACCGAACGTTTGCTGCTTGCGCCTGCGCAGGAACTTGAGGCACTGTGGCAAAACAGCCAGCTTGGCTCACTGCGTGTGTCTGATGCGCTTACCGCTCATGCGGGCAAAAAGTCCTTGAGTGCCTGAAGCACGCCGTCGGGGGCCTCGGTCATCAGCGAGTGACCAGCGGGCAGCTTGACTACTTTAGGGCTCTTTGTCTTGCTGATCAGGCTCTGAGCGGCCTTGGGTGGCGTCATCTGATCCTGGCTGCCCAGCACGAAAAGGGTAGGGCACTGCACCTGCGCCATGGCGGCTTCGCCATCGGCGTAACTGTCGCAGGCCTTGAAGCCGGTGAAAAACACATTGACCTTGGAGTTACTGGCCAGCACCCGGCGCATCAGTGCTTTGCTGCCGCCGTAGAGCCAGGTGCCGGGGCCCAGCGCCGAGGGCGGTGGCGCCAGCGTCGAGTGCGAGAAGGTGTTGACCATGTCGATGGCCTTGAAAGGCGCCGAGACGGACGATTCGAGCAGGGCGGGCGAGACGCGCATGGGGAAGGCGGTGCCCACCAGCACCAAGTGGCTCACGCGCTCGGGCGCGCGGGCGGCGGTTTCCAGTGCGATCAACGAACCGAAGCTGTGGCCGACCAGTGCGGCCTGCTTTACACCCGCAGCATCCAGCAGCGCAACGATAGCCGCGCTGGCGTCTTCGACACTGGCTGGCGGTTCGCCGCCGCTCTTGCAGTGGCCCGGCAGGTCAATAGCGAGCACATTCCAGCCGTGGTGGGCCAGGTAGCGGCTTTGCAGAATCCAGACGCTGTGGTCGTTGAGCACGCCGTGGATGAAGACCACGGTCGGTTTGGCGGCGTCGAAGTCCTTGCCGCCGGTGTAGGCGTAGAGGCGGTGGTCCTTGAGCTGGATCTGCATGGTCAGGCTCCTGCCTTCTCTGCGGCCCTGAGGGCCTTTTTCAAGTCATCGATCAGGTCAGCGGGGTCTTCCAGACCGATCGACAGCCGGATCGTGCCAGGGCCGATGCCGGACTGAGCCAGCGCCTCGTCGCTCATGCGGAAGTGGGTGGTGCTGGCCGGGTGGATCACCAGGCTCTTGGCATCGCCCACATTGGCCAAGTGGCTGAAGACCTTGAGCGCCTCAATAAAGGCCTGGCCCTGGGCGCGGCTGCCCGCGATGTCGAAACTGAACACCGAGCCCGCGCCGCGCGGCAGCAGCTTTTGCGCCAGCGCGTGGCTGGAGTGGCTTTCCAGCAGCGGGTGGCCCACGCGGCTGACCAGCGGGTGACTGGCCAAAAAATCCACCACCTTAGCGGTGTTTTCCATGTGGCGGGCCATGCGCAGCGGCAGGGTCTCGATGCCTTGCAGGATCAGCCAGGCGCTGTGCGGCGAGAGGCAGGCTCCGAAGTCGCGCAGGCCCTCGCGGCGGGCGCGCAGCAAAAAGGCGCCCACGGTGCTTTCCTCGCTGAAGACCATGTTGTGAAAGCCTTCGTAGGCTGCGGTCAGTTCGGTGAACTTTCCGGATTTCTCCCAGTCAAAGCTGCCGCCGTCCACCAGCACGCCGCCAATCACGGTGCCGTGGCCCGAGAGGAACTTGGTGGCCGAGTGGTAGACGAGGTCGGCGCCGTGGTCAAAGGGCTTGATGAGCCAGGGCGAGGTGAGGGTGGAGTCCACCAGCAGCGGCACGCCCGCTTCATGGGCGATCTGGCTCACGGTGGGGATGTCCAGCACGTCGAGGCCCGGGTTGCCCACGGTCTCGCCAAAAAACAGCTTGGTGTTGGGCCGCACGGCGGCGCGCCAGCCGTCGATGTCGCCGGGCTTCACAAATGTGGTCTCGATGCCGAAACGCCGCAGCGTGTAGTGCAGCAGGTTCTGGCTTCCGCCATACAGCGCGGTCGAGGCCACGATGTGGCTGCCCGCGCCCATGAGCGTGGCAACCGCCAGGTGCAGCGCGGCCTGGCCGCTGGCGGTGGCAATCGCGCCAATGCCGCCCTCAAGTGCGGCCACGCGCTGCTCGAGTACGGCAGTCGTCGGGTTGCTGATACGGCTGTAGACGTGGCCCGCGCGCTCCAGGTTGAAAAGGGCGGCGGCCTGGTCGCTCGACTCAAAAACGAAGGAAGTCGTCAGGTGGATGGGCACGGCGCGCGCGCCGGTGGCAGGGTCGGGGGCAGCGCCGGCATGCAGCGCCAGGGTGTCGAAACCAGGGTCGGAATAGCCGGACATGTCTAGGGTGTCTCCGATAAGTAATCTGAAAGCGTAACTCACTACGCTTAAGCAACATTGTGGGCTATATTGGTGCTCACTTCTGTCACACACGCACCCGGAGATTCACATGCAAGTCAGCGACATCCTTCGCGTCAAGGGCAACACCCTGTTCACGGCCCAGCCCGATCAATCCCTGATGGATGCGGTCAGCTTCATGGCCGAAAAGGATCTGGGCTCGCTCGTGGTCATGGACAAGGGGCAGGTCAGTGGAATGCTCACCTTTCGTGAAGTCATTCAGAAGATTGTGGGCAATGGTGGCCAGGTCGGGGTAACCACTGTTGGACAGGCCATGGAAAACCAGCCCTTGATTTGCTCGCCTAAAACCAACGTGGACGATGTGCGTCGAATGATGCTCGAGCGGCACTGTCGCTACATGCCAGTGGTCGATGAAACTTTGCTCATGGGCGTCATCAGCTTTTACGACGTGGCCAAGGCGGTGGTCGATGCGCAAAACTTCGAAAACAAGATGCTCAAGGCCTACATTCGCGACTGGCCCGAGAAGGAAGGCGACTGAAGCTGCCGCCTCTGGGATAATCCTTCCCCATGAGCGGCAATACATTCGGAACCCTTTTCGCTGTCACCAATTTTGGTGAATCCCACGGCCCGGCCATTGGCTGCGTGATTGATGGCTGCCCGCCCGGACTGGAGCTGTCCGAGGCAGACATTCAGCCTGATCTGGACCGCCGCCGCCCAGGCACCAGCAAGTTTGTGACCCAGCGCAACGAGCCCGATGCGGTGCAGATCCTCTCGGGCGTGTACCAGGGCAAGACCACGGGCACCCCGATTTGCCTGCTGATCCACAACACCGACCAGCGCAGCAAGGACTACGGCGACATCCTGCAGACCTTCCGACCCGGTCATGCCGATTACACCTATTGGCGCAAGTACGGAATTCGCGACCCGCGTGGCGGTGGCCGCTCTTCGGCCCGCCTGACGGCGCCCATGGTGGCGGCGGGCGCTGTGGCCAAAAAGTGGCTCAAAGAGAAACTGGGCACCACCTTGGTGGGCTGCATGACGCAGATTGGCGATATGCCGATTGGCTTTGAGAGCTGGGACCATGTCCCGAACAACCCGTTTTTTGCCCCGGTGGCCGATGTGTCGGCGCTGGAGGACTACATGAGCGCGCTGCGCAAGTCGGGCGATTCGTGCGGTGCGCGCCTGCGCGTGGTGGCGCGCGGCGTGCCTGTGGGCCTGGGCCAGCCGCTGTTTGACAAGCTGGACGCTGACATTGCCTACGCCATGATGGGCATCAACGCCGTCAAGGGCGTGGAAATCGGTGCCGGTTTCGGCTGCGTGACACAAAAGGGCAGCACCGCCGGTGATTCGCTCACGCCGGGCGGCTTTGTGGGCAACAACGCGGGCGGCATTCTGGGCGGCATCAGCTCGGGGCAGGACATTGAGGTGTCCATCGCCATCAAGCCGACCAGCTCGATCCTGATTCCGCGCCAGACGATTGACTCGCAAGGCCACGCCAGCGAAGTCATCACCAAAGGCCGCCACGACCCCTGTGTGGGCATTCGCGCCACGCCGATTGCCGAGGCCATGCTGGCCCTGGTGCTGATGGAGCATGCCTTGCAGCACCGCGCACAGTGTGCCGATGTCGCGCACGATCTGGCCCCCATTGCCGCTGCTCGCGGTTGAGGCAGGTGGTGCATTCTGATCGGGGGCGAGGGTGAACCGCTCATCCTCTTTGGTGCCCTTTGCCGCCTTGTCGGCCACGTACTTTGCGCACATCGGGTTTTTTAACCCCTACCTGCCGTTGTGGCTCAAGGACATGGGTTTGTCGCTGGTGCTCATCAGCGTCTTGATTTCCGTGCAGTCGGCTTCCCGCGTGTTTGCGCCCTACATCTGGGGCTGGATCAGCGACCACACGGGCGAGCGCGTGAAGCTGTTGCGCATTGGCGCGATCGTGGCTTTGGTCTCGGGTGCGGTGTTGTGGCTGCCCTTGTCCCCCCTGTGGTTGGGGGTGGTGTTGTTGGTCATGTTCACGCACACCAGCGCCATGATGCCCATGAGCGAGGCTGCCATGGCACATCTGGTCAGTCAGGGCGGCGCTTTTGATGCCCGTCGTTACGGGCATGTGCGTCTGTGGGGCTCCATTGGTTTTCTGGTCACCGTGTTTGTGGCGGGGGCGTGGTTCGAGGCGCAGGGCATGGGGCAGTTTCCGTCGCTGACGGTGCTGAGCCTGCTGGCGGTGGTGATCAGTGCGTTTGCACTGCCAGACTTGAAAGAAGCCGTCAACGTTGAACACAGTCGACCCGCTGTGGGGCCGGTGTTGCGCCAGCGCAGTGTGCAGTGGTTTTTTGTGTCTGCGTTTTTCCATGTGCTGGCACACATCGGCATTTACGTGTTTTTCTCCCTCTATCTGGATGCCTTGGGGTACTCCAAAACCCTGATCGGACTGCTGTGGGCGGTGTCTGTGCTGGTGGAAATTGCCTGGTTCATCTGGCAGTCCCGCTGGCTGCACTGGCTGCCCATGTCCGGGTGGCTGGTGCTGTGTTCGGGCGCGATGGCTTTGCGCATGGTCATGACCTCGGTGTGGGCCGATGTGTTGTGGGTGCTGGTGTTGGCCCAATGCCTGCACGCGCTGACGTTTGCGACCCACCACACGGCCAGCGTGGCCTTGTTGTCCCACCATTTCCCGGGGCGCTTGCGCGGTCGCGGGCAGGCGCTTTACACCGTGATCGCTTATGGCCTGACCGGCGTGCTGGGCGGTGTGGTGGGCGGCTTCATGAGTGAGCGCTGGGGGCTGGTCTCGGTGTTCCAGGCTTCGGTGGTCACGGCTTTGCTGGCTGTGCTCTCGGGCTGGCAGGTGTGGCGACATCATCATCCCGTGGCGGCAGGTGAGGCATGACGTTGAACCCGGTCTTGCCAGACTTTTTGCCTGCACAAGTGCAACTGCGCCTGCAAGGGGCGCAGCGTGTCCAGACAGTCTTGAACGATGCGCGCACCGTCTGGCATGTGTGGGGCGACGCGAGTCGCCCTTGTGTGGTCTTGCTGCATGGCGGCAGTGGCAGTTGGCTGCACTGGGTGCGCAATCTCGCCGCTTTGCTGGAGGCGGGCTGGCGCGTGCTGGTACCTGATCTGCCAGGTTTCGGAGACTCGGATTTGCCCTTGGGTTGCATCGATGCCGATGCCTTGCCTGTACACCTGCATGCGGGGCTGGCGCAATTGCATCCGGTGGGCCGGGTACAGTTGGTAGGTTTTTCGTTTGGGGGCATGACAGCCGGTCTGTGGCTGCAAGCCTATCCGCAGGATGCACAGGCGCTGGTATTGGTGGGTGCGCCCGGCATGGGCTTGCAAACGGCGGTGCGCACGCCGCTTAAGGGCTGGCGTCATCTGCCCACGCCCGAAGCGCAGGCCGAGATTCACCGGCACAACTTGATGGCCCTGATGTTTCATGAGGCCAGCGCGCTGGATGATCTTGCCCTGGCCTTGCATACAGCCAATGTGCACCGTGACCGCATGCCGCGCAGGCGCTTGTCGAGCACGGATATTCTGGCGCGCACATTAACGGATGTGCAGGTGCCGGTGAGTGCGATTTATGGTGAGCACGATGCACTTTATCGCGAGCGTTTGCCCGAGGTGCAAGGCGCCATGCAGATGCTGTGCAGACAATGGAACCGCTGGACCACCTTACCCGGCGCGGGGCATTGGGTGCAATACGAGGCGGCGCAGGCGTTTAACGCCGCCTTGATCGAGACCCTGAGCGATCAGGCTTGAATGGCCGATACGGCAGCACGCAACGCCAGCAGGTAGCTGTCCACGCCAAAACCGGCGATCTGGCCTTTGGCGATGGGCGCAATCACCGAGTGGTGGCGGAACTCTTCGCGGGCGTGGATGTTGGACATGTGCACCTCGATGATGGGGCACTTGAGGATGGCCAGGGCGTCACGGATGCCGTAGCTGTAGTGCGTCCATGCCCCGGCGTTGATGAGCACGGCCTGCGTGCCATCGGTGTGGGCGCGGTGAATGCGCTCGGCCATTTCGCCTTCGTGGTTGGTCTGGAAACATTCCACCGTGGCACCCAGCTCCTTGCCCAATGCCACCAGCTTGGCGTCGATTTCAGCCAGGGTGGCCGTGCCGTATTGCGCCGGGTCACGTTTGCCGAACATATTGAGGTTGATGCCGTTGAGGGTCAGGATGTTCATGATGGGCACTCGGGTGCAGGGTCAAAAAAGGGAGAGTGGGGCCATTGTCCGCGATTTGGGGCAAGATGCAGGCATGACAACGCACCTCAAAATCGATTTTGTTTCAGACGTCGCCTGCCCCTGGTGCGCCGTGGGTTTGTTTTCGCTGGAAAAAGCCCTGGAGCGGGTGCAAGGCGATATTGACGTCCAGCTCCATTTCCAGCCCTTTGAACTCAATCCGGACATGGGCCCCGAGGGACAGGACTTGTCCGAGCACCTGACCCAAAAATATGGCTCCACGCCGCAGGAGCAGGCCCGCATTCGCGAGACCATCACCGCACGTGGCGCAGAGGTGGGGTTTGCCTTTCACCCTGATGGACGGGGGCATGTCTGGAACACCTTCGACGCGCACCGCCTGCTGACCTGGGCCGAAGGGCAGGGCGAGGGTGCACAGTTGCGCTTGAAAAAAGCCTTGCTTGCGGCCTACCAGGGGCGAGCCGAGCGTATTGCCGACAAAGCGGTGTTGCTGGCTGCGGTGCGCGAGGCGGGATTGAACGAGGTGGCCGCCAACGAAGTGCTGGACATGGACGCCTACGCCGACAAGGTGCGCGCCGTGGAGCGCATGTACCAGCAGGCCGGTGTGCGTTCGGTGCCCGCCATCATCATCAACGACAAGCATTTGATCTCCGGGGGCCAGCCGGTCGAGGTGTTCGAGCAAGCCTTGCGGCAAATTGCGGCGCAAACAGCCTGGGAGGCTGACGAATGATGAGCAAGACCCCGGTGCTGTTTGTCTCGCATGGCTCGCCCATGTTTGCCATCGAGCCCGGACAGGCTGGGCCAGCTCTTCAGCGTTGGGCCGAGGAACAGGCCCCTAGCGCCCAGATCAAAGGCATCGTGATCATGTCCCCGCACTGGATGACGCGTGGTGGTGTGGCTGTCATGAGCAACGCCCAGCCCGCCACCTGGCACGACTTTGGCGGCTTCCCGGATGCGCTCTACCAGTTGCAGTACCCCGCTGTGGGCGATCTGGCGCTTTCGGCAACCGTGCAGGATTTGCTGGGCCAGGCGGGCATTGCACACGGGGCTGACGCGAGACGACCGTTTGACCACGGTGCCTGGGTGCCCTTGATGCGCCTGTACCCACAGGCCAATGTGCCCGTGGTTCAGTTGTCCTTGCCGGCTGGCTACAGTCCCGCCGACATCTACGCGGTGGGCCAGGCGTTGGCTCCGCTGCGCGAGCAGGGCATTTTGCTGGTCGGCTCGGGCAGCATGACGCACAACCTTTATGAACTCGATCGCAGCGAAGGCCCCACCGAACCGTATGTGACGGCGTTTTGCGGCTGGGTGCACGACACCCTGATGCAGGGCGATCTGGCCGCCATGCTGGACTACCGCACCCGAGCGCCACACGCTGCGCGGGCGCACCCGACGGACGAACACTTCCTGACGATTTACTTCGCCCTGGGCGCAGCCGCTTGGGCCCAACCAGGCAGCAGCACACCGCAGTACATCACCCGCGATGTGCAGTTCCGCTCGATTTCCATGGACGCCTTTAGCCTGCAGTAAGGGCTTTACATGCCAGCGCCTGAATTAACCATCTATTTCGACGGCAGCTGCCCGCTGTGCCGCCGCGAGATTGCGTATTACCGGCGCCTGCGCGGCGCCCAGCGCCTGCAGTGGCTGGACGTGAGTGCGGGTGCGCCTCTGGGTCAGGGCCTGTCGTGCGAGGCCGCCATGCGGCGCTTTCATGTGCGCGATGCGCAGGGGCAACTGCTGAGCGGTGGCGCAGCCTTTGCTCGCCTGTGGCGAGCCTTGCCTGGCTTGCGCGTGCTGGGCTGGCTGTGTGCCTTCCCGCCGATGTCGTGGGGGCTGGAATGGGCTTACCGCGCCTTTTTGCCACTGCGCCCGCGCCTGCAAGGCCTGGTGCGCCGCTGGTGGCCTGACACGGAGGCTTCTGCAAGATGATCCATGTGCTGTTCAGCGCTGCTGCAGCGGTGCTCATGATCTCGTCCGCTCAGGCCCAGATGGGAGAGAAAGTGGTTTTACATGACCTGGGCGGCTTGCAGATTGACCGCACCGAAGTGACCATTGGGCAGTTTGCCCGCTATGTGAAGGCCACGGGCGTGCGCACGCGCGCCGAGCAGGAGGGCGGTGGTTTTGAGTACGTGGCGGGCTGGCAGCGCCGACCCGGCTGGACCTGGCGCCAGCCCGATGGCATGTCTGCATCGCTCGAGCTGCCTGCCGTGCACCTGACGCACTCTGAAGCGGCCGCTTATTGCCAGTGGGCAGGCGGGCGCTTACCCACAGCTGCCGAGTGGCGCCTTGCAGGCTTTACCGAACTGCGCGCCGCGCCCTCTGCACCCTGGGTGCGGGGCCAGACTTACCCCTGGACCACTGGGGACAGTCCGCAAGGCGCCAACACCAGCGACAGCGACCCCTGGCCCCGAGCCGCCCCGGTCAGCCAGACCCGCGCGGGCGTGAACGGCCTGCACGACATGGGCGCCAATGTGTGGGAATGGGCCGCCGACGCGCGCGGCCACGAGCGCCAGACCTTGGGCGGCTCCTGGTGGTACCCGGCCTCTCAGATGAAGGCTGATGTCGAGGCCTGGAAACTCGTCGACTTTTACGCGGTCTATATCGGCTTTCGCTGTGTTTACGGCGTGGGGGCAGGTCGATGACGGCGTCCATGCAGAGCCTGTGCCACGGCTACCGCGCGCTGGTGATCGGCGCCAGCGGGGCCATCGGCCAAGCCTTTGTGCAGGCCCTGCGAGCCGATCCGCGCTGCAGCCATGTGCAGACTCTCTCGCGTGGTCAGCCCTTGCCGTGGGATTTGACCGATGAAGCGAGTCTTGCGGCGCTGGCTGCAAAGATTGAAGGACCGCTGCATCTGGTACTTGACGCCACGGGCGCCTTGAGCCTGGACGGGCAAGGCCCCGAAAAACGCCTGCAGGAACTGGATGCCCAACGCCTGCTGCGCACCCTGCAAGTCAATGCCGTGGGGCCAGCTTTGCTCCTACGTCACATCAGCCCGCTGCTTGCGCGGGGCGAGCGCGTGATCTGGGCCAAGCTCTCGGCGCGTGTGGGCAGTATTGAAGACAACCACAAGGGCGGTTGGTACGGCTACCGCGCCGCCAAGGCGGCGCTCAACCAGCTGCTGCAGACCGCCGCAATCGAAATCAGCCGTCAACGCCCGCTGGCCGTGGTGGCCGCGCTGCAGCCGGGCACGGTGCGTTCGGCTTTGAGCCAGCCATTTGTGGGCGATGATGCGCAGGCGCCGCAGGTGTCGGTTCAAGGCTTGCTGCAGGCGCTTGATGCGGCCCCGGCCACGGGGCGGGCGGTCTTTCTGGACTACCGGGGGCAGTCGATTTCCTGGTGAGTCTCAGCTTTCCAGTGCCCGTGCGATCCGGTCACGCTTGACAGTGGGTTTGGGACAAACGCCGCGCGGCAGTTCAAACCAGTCGCGGACATCCTGCTCCAGCCCCACCCCGTGCATGAAGTTGTAGATGGCTTTTTTCAGGCCGCGACCGAGCAGGTCGTGATCAACCCCCTTGGGCATGGGGGTGGGGTCTATGAAGCCGATGTCGTTTTTGGCAAAGCTCACCGGTGGCAGTGGCACCAGCTGCACACCATAGGCCTCGGGGTTCTGACCCACTGGCGAGTGCACGGTGCAGACAAAACGGTGAAAAAAACCGCTATGGATACACCCGTTCTCGAACAGCTGGCGCACGTATTCGAGCGCGTCCACCGTGTCCTGCAGCGTTTGTGTGGGGAAGCCGTACATCAGGTAGGCGTGCACCAGGATGCCCGCGTCGGCCATGCCGCGCGTCACGCGTGCCACTTGGTCCACCGTCACGCCTTTTTGCATGAGCGCGAGCAGCCGGTCAGACGCCACTTCGAGCCCGCCCGACATCGCGATGCAGCCGCTTTCGGCCAAAAGTTCGCTCAGCTCGGGCGTGAAGGTTTTTTCAAAGCGGATATTGCCCCACCAGCTGATCTGCACCTTGCGGCGCAGCAGTTCCTCGGCCAGGGCCTTGAGCATTTTTGGGGGCGCGGCCTCGTCTACAAAATGAAAGCCGGTCTGTCCCGTTTCGGCCACGATGCGCTCGATGCGGTCTACCAGCGTGCTGGCCTGCGCCGTTTCATAGCGACTGATGTAGTCCAGGCTCACGTCGCAGAAGCTGCATTTCTTCCAGTAGCAGCCATGGGCGATGGTGAGCTTGTTCCAGCGGCCGTCGCTCCACAGGCGGTGCATGGGGTTGAGCATGTCCAGCAGGCTCAGGTAGTCATGGATCGGCAGGCCATCCCAGGTGGGGGTGCCCACGTCTTCAAAGGGGATGTCCGGCTCTAGCCAGTTGATGAACTTGACGCGGCCGTCCTCGCGCACAAAGGTGCGCACCAGGCGTTCGCGGCTGCGCTGGCCTTGCAGGTGTTCGATGAGGCTGAGCACCGGGCGTTCGCCACCGTCCAGCGTCACAAAGTCTACGAAGTCAAACAGGCGCGGCTCGGCCAGTTCGCGCAGCTCGGTGTTCACAAAGCCGCCGCCCAGGCAGATGCGGACATGGGGGTGATGTTGTTTGATGGTTTGCGCGATGCGCAGCGCGCCGTACATCGAGCCAGGGAAGGGCACCGACAGCAGTACCAGCTGTGGCTGGTGCTCGGCGATCGAGGCCAGCGTCAATTCAGCCAACGTTTGATCTACCAGATTGGGCGGTGCGGCCAGGGCCTGGGCCAGTGGGTCAAAGGTAGGCTGTGCGGCGGCCAGACTTTCGGCGTAGCGCACGAATTCAAAACGTTCGTCCACTGCGCCTTGGACTACATCGGCCAGGTCATTGAGGTAGAGCGTGGCCAGGTGGCGGGCACGGTCAGTGCTGCCCAAGGCGCCAAAAGCCCAGCCCAATGGGTCGCCGTTTTCTTCGTCGTCGTAGGCGTCGAGTGCTGAGAACCTCGGGCCTTCGGGTAAAAAACCGCGGCTGGCGATTCGGTGCGCGAGTGTGCTGTCGCTGCCTTGCAGGAATGCGACCACGCGTTCAATCGTATGTGCGTAGCGCTCGAAATGATCCAGAAAAAAATTGACCGAGCTGCTGCGCCTTTCTTCAGACTGAGCCAGGGCCGCTTCGCGCAATTGCTCAAGCCCTGAGCGGCTCATGAGGCGCAGCACCAAAGCCAGTGCCAGATCTGCCTGTACCGCATCCATGCCGCGCGAACGCAAAAAACCCGTCAGGTAAGCAGTGGACGGGTATGGCGTGTTGAGCTGCGTCATCGGTGGGATGAGGCACAGCACCTTCATGGGGTAAGCGGCAGGCATGAGATTTGATCCGAGTCCATCGCCGAATTATCCGCGCAGCAGCGGCAAAGTGTCTGGGTGACAATGGAGACAGGATCAAATACAAGTTCAGGAGCTGGATATGAAACGGATGCTGATCACAGCCTTGTTAGTTACATCGGGTACTTGCCAGGCCTATGATGGTTTGAGCAGTGAGCTGTCGCATGCCGCAGGTGGGGCCTTGCTGGCTGGCAGCATCACTTACGTTTACCGTGACTTGCCCAACAGGGCCTGGATTGGGTTTATGGCCAGCACGGCAGCTGGCGTATTGGTAGAAAGCGCCAGCATTGCCAACGGAGGCAAGCGCTCCAGCCAGTACCTGGACATGGCCTCGCATGCCGTAGGCTCGGCCATTGGGGCTTGGTGGAGTGACAGGTACCTGCTGGTACCTGTCATCAGTCGCTCATCCGTGGGCGTGGTTTACAGTACCCGTTTTTGACAGGCTACTCGCGAAGTGGCTGCTGGTCGGCTTGTGCAGTGACTGCACCACATGTCCGGCCAGCTGGTGAGCTGTGATCGCGCTCAGCGTCCAGCCCAGGTGGCCGTGGCCGGTGTTGTAGAACACATTGGCCTTTTTGCCTGGTCCTACACGCGGCAGCATGTCCGGCATCATGGGGCGCAGACCCGCCCAGGGCACGACCTTGCGCGTGTCGATGCCCGGGAAGCATTCGTTGACCCAGCGGATCAGCGGCGCGATGCGGTCGGCGCGGATGTCCAGGTTGAAGCCGTTGAACTCGGCGGTGCCCGCTACGCGGAAACGGTCATCGCCCAGACGGCTGGTGACCAGCTTGGTCTCGTCGTCCAGCAAGCTGACCTGTGGTGCAGCCGCCTGGCTGTCAGCGTCAGGCATGTTGACGGTGATCGAGTAGCCCTTGACCGGGTAGACGTTGAGCCGGTCGCCCAACTGCGCGGCCAGGCGGCGGCTGTGCACACCGGCGCTGACTACGATGCCGTCGAAAGTGCGTGTTTCGGGCAGACCGTTGTGACGCAGCTGGACGTTGACACTGTTGCCATCACTGCTGACATTGATCACTTCGTGGCCGGTGAGCATCTGCACGCCCAGGCGTTCGCAGGCCTGGGCCAGACCGAAGGTGAACTTGTGGATGTCGCCGGTGGAGTCGCTTTCGGTGAAGTAGCCGCCGTAGTACTGGCCCTGCAGCGTGGGTTCGATGGCGCGCATTTCCTCGGGCGTCACGGCGCGGCGCTCCAGGCCACCCGCAGCCAGCAGTTTGGAGACACGGCCTGCGTGGTCAAAACCTTTCTTGTCGCGGTAGATGTGCAGGATGCCTTCACGCTTGTGGTCGAAGTCAATGCCTTCGGACGCCGCCCAGGCAAACAGGTGCTCGCGGGCGTCGATGGCGAGTTTGGCGGTGTCGATGGTGTTGCGTTCGTATTTGGGGATGTTGGCTACGAACTCGGCGATCCAGCTGAATTTGTGCCAGCTCGGCTTGGGGTTCATCAGCAGCGGCGCATCGGCTTTCATCATCCACTTGAGGCCTTTGATGAGGGTGGACGGGTGGGTCCAGACCTCGGCGTTGGACGCCGACAGTTGGCCGCCGTTGGCATACGACGTTTCCATCGCCGCGTAGCGGTTTTTCTCGATCAAGGTGACAGCAAATCCCTGGCGGACGAGGGCATAGGCCGAGGTGATGCCGGTGATGCCGCCACCAATGACGACCATGTGCTTGCCGGAGGTGTGGGTTTTCATGGAGCTTTTCTCTTTCAAAACGTCTCAAACGGAAGGACACGCCGCGCACAGAATGTGTGCGGTATGACCCCCTCTGTTTGAGACCTGAGAGATTCGCTTCGGGTGAAGCTTGCTCCTGCGGTGGACCGGGTGACGAATCCCGGCCGCTCTTCAGAGTGTTTGATCCTTGAGAAAGGATCTATCCGTATCGGTCCTTTGGCCTGAGAGTTTCCGGGGCGGTTGCTCCTTCGGCGCCAGCGCTTGGCTGGTCTCTCCCGATACAGAGGTTTGACTTTAACGCATCAGTTCTACCAGTACAAGAGAGATGGCAGGGAATGCGACCAAAAGCCCCAAGCGAACAATGTCGGCGGCAATGAAAGGAATCAAGCCGCGAAAAATGGTGCCTACACGAACACCTGGCAAATTGGCTTTGAGGACGAACACGTTCATGCCGACAGGCGGTGTGATCAGGCCGATTTCAGTCAGCACCACCACGATGATGCCGAACCACACCAGATCAAAGCCCTGAGCGATCAGCACAGGTGTGAACAACGGCACAAAGATCAGAATGATGGCCATGGAGTCCATCACGCAGCCCAGCAGCAAAAACACCACCAGGATGGACAGCAAAATGCCCATGCGCGACAGTCCAGAGCCTTGCACCAGGTTGAGCAGTTCGTCAGCCAGCCCCGAAAACGAAATCAATTGCGAAAACATCATCGCGCCGAACAGCACCACATAAAGCATGACAGACGTTTTGGCTGTTGCCAGCAAGGTGTCGTAAAACCGCTGCCAGGTCAAACGCTTTTGCACAAAGGCCACGAGCAAGGCCGTACCGGCGCCCATGCCACCTGCTTCAGTGGCTGTGAACCACCCCAGATAAAGTCCGCCGATGATGAGCGTAAACAGTGCCATGAAGGGCCACACGCCAGCCAAAGAGGACCAACGCTCCTGGGCTGAAACCTTTTCGCCGCGAGGAGCATGCTCGGGCTTGAACCAGGCGATCAAGTAAATCGTGAGCATGTACAGCGCCAGGCCCAGCAGGCCGGGCAGCATGCCGGCGACAAACAACTCGCCAATGTTTTGCTGGGTGAGGATGCCGTAGATCATCAGAATGATCGACGGTGGAATCAGGATGCCCAGCGTGCCGCCGGCCGCGATGGTGGCGGTGGCCAGTCGTTCGGAGTAGCCGTACTTCTTCATGCTGGGATAAGCCACTTTCGCCATCGTGGCCGCAGTCGCAAAGCTTGAGCCGCATACCGCGCTGAAACCAGCGCATGTGACCATGGTGGCCAGCGACAAACCACCGCGAACTGCGCCCAGGAAAGCATAGGCCGCACGAAACAGATCGGCCGAGATGCCCGTGCGCGAGAGGATGTCGCCCATCAGGATGAACAGGGGCACCACGGCCAGGTCGTAGGAGAAAGACGCCTCGGTCAGTGTCATGGGCAGCAAGGTGCGCGCCACATCAAAGCTGTTGAGGTAGCTGATGCCGCCAATCGACACTGTCAGCAGGCTGATGCCCAAAGGCACTCGCAAAAAGGCCAGCAGCAGTACTGCGGCCAAGCAGATCAATCCGGCCATCATGATGGCATCTCCTCGTCGTGGTCCGCATGGGGTGCGTCGACAAACAAAGCCGTGATGGCGGCCAACCCTGCCGTCACCGAGATGAAGCCATACATCCAGTAGCGTGGAATCAGCAGCGCCTGGCTCACTTCGTTGATGTTTTTGGCTTCCTCAATGGCCACGTAATACTCATAGGCAATCAAGGCCAGCACAGCTGCAATGAGGACATCCACCGCTTTGTGCCATAGCCGCCAACCTGGGGTGAGCAGCCATTTGTCAAAGAGGTCGATGCTCAGGTGTCCGCGCTGACCGGTCAGCAAGGGCAGGCCAGAGAAGATGATCACGGCCATGAGGTGCTCAGTGATGTCGTTGGCGCCGAACACAGGGGTATTGAACAGCCGCCGGCCCAACACATCGATGAAGGTCAAAGCGACCATGGCAAACAACATCAGGACCAGGCCTGTACTGACCAAGCGCTGGATGGGGTGGAGAACACGGTTCATGGCAGTGATCTTTGGCAGGGTTTACTTGGCGAGTGCCTTGTATTGTTGCTCGTAGAAGTCCAGCATGGCGTTGTGGTTCTTGACGCCGAACTTTGGGCCTTCCGTGTTGAGTTCCTGCAGCATGTCGGCACGCACCTTGCGGATGGTGTTCATGACATCTTTGCCAGGATTGCCAAAGGTGTGACCGGCGCTGCGCATTTTGGCTTCGGCAGCCTTGGCCTGTTTGTCAAACTCCTGCCCCCACTTGCGTGAGAGCATCTCGCCAGAAACTTTCATTATTGCTGCTTGATCGGCTTTGTCGATTTTGTTCCACTTTGCTTCATTCATCGCGATGAAGAAGGTGCCGTCGTACAAACCGTCAGGCACGATAGTGTGGTTCTTGAGAACGCCATCGAGGCGGAAGTTCACCACCGACTCCAGGCCATGCAGTGAGGCATCGATCTGGCCACCTTGCAGCATTTCATACGCTTTCGTGGCCGGGCCTGCGACGGGGATAGCCCCGAGCTCTTCGAGCAGGCGTTTCTGGATAGGACCACCCATACGCACTTTTTGACCTTTCAGTGCATCCAGGCTATCTACCAGTTTGGAAGGGTGGTTGAACTGCCCCCCACCAAGCATGCCCACACCCATCATCTTGACGCCTTTGAAGGCTTCGTTGTTCGCAAGGAATTTGTCATAGGTGCGCCACAGAGCGACCGAGGTGGCTTCGCAGCTGGAGCCCATCATGGGCAGCTCGGCGAACCACATCATCTTGAAACGCTCGGGCTCATAGGTGAAGTTGCCCCAGGTGATGTCGGCAATGCCTTTGCGGGCCAGCTCAAAGTGTTGGGGAGGGCTGCCCACAGCCTTGGGCAATAGGTTGACGGTCACGCGCCCTTGGGTCGCTTTTTTCACTTCTTCTGTCCATGGCACCAGAATGTCCTTGACCAGAAAGTGAGCGGGTGGCACCCAGCTCGAGAGCGTGAGCGTGGTGTTGGCCTGTGCAACGGGGGCTGCTGCGAAGAGGGCGGCTGCAGCAACGGCAGCGCCCAGGGCCTGAATGCGAATGCGTGGGTTCATGGTTTGTCTCCTTTTAGGGTTGTGAAAGCAGTTCATGCACCAGGGCGATCCAGTAAGACGCGCCCACGGCGATGTTGTGGTCGTTGAAGTCGTAACTGGGGTTGTGCACCATGCATGCCCCAGCGTCATCACCCGCACCATTGCCGATGAACAGGTAACACCCGGGCACCTGTTCCAGCATGAACGCAAAATCCTCGCTGCCCGTGAGCATAGGGCCTTGCGCAAGGATCTGGTCCTGTGCAAAGTGTTTGCGCGCAACGGCCAGCGCACGTTCGGTCTGCTGGGCGTCGTTGACCAGCACGGCATACCCGTCGCGCCAGTCAATATGGGCTGTGACGCCATAGCTGGCCGCTTGCTGCGCAATCAAGGTGTACAGCCGCTCGCGCATGGCCACACGTACCTGCGGGTCCAGCGCACGCACGCTGATCTCCAGCCGTGCCTGATCGGCGATCACATTGTTGGCCTTGCCAGCCTGTATGGCGCCCACGGTCACCACCGCTGGTTGCAGGGGGTCCACATTGCGAGAGACCACGGTTTGCAGCGCCATGATGAGCGAAGCGGCCGCCACGATGGGGTCATTGGCCCGGTGCGGCATGGCGCCATGGCCACCCCGGCCTTGCAGCGTCACGGTCAAGTAGTCGGACGAGGCCATGGTGGGGCCACTGCGAAACACCAGTTGGCCCTGAGGAAAGCCAGGCATGTTGTGCATGGCAAAAATGCTGTCGCAGGGAAACTGTTCAAACAAACCGTCCTGCATCATGCGCAGCGCGCCGCCACCGCCTTCTTCGGCGGGTTGAAAAATCAGGTTCAGGGTGCCTGTCCATTGGGTGGAGACGGCGAGCATTTGCGCGGCGGCCAGCAGCATGGCGGTATGGCCATCGTGACCGCAGGCGTGCATGAGGCCGGGTTTGCAACTGGCCCAGTCTGTGGTGTTGGCTTCCTGAATCGGAAGGGCGTCCATATCGGCGCGCAGGCCAATGCGTGGACCTGAGCCGCCCCTGACCATTTGACCCACAACGCCGGTGCCACCCAAACCTGTGGTGACGGCGTAGCCCCAGTGGCGCAAGCGCTCAGCAACCAAGGCGCTGGTGCGATGCTCTTCATAGGCCAGTTCCGGGTTTTGATGAATGTCCCGGCGCAAACCGATGAACTCTTCAATCGCTTCTTCGCTCAGTCTGTACACCTTGTCTCCATGATTTTTATCAATGTGCTTGAATCGTAGAAGTCAGAATTGTTAAAGTCCAATGCATTAATCATCAATAACCTATAACTTTGACGTTGCTTTATGACCCTCACTCAACTCAAGCATCTGGTGGCTCTGGCCGAGCTGGGCTCGTTCGCTCAAACTGCCAAAGCGGTGTTCCTCACCCAGCCAGCACTGACGCGCAGCATTCAGGCTTTGGAAGATGAGCTGGGTGGAAAGCTGTTTGACCGTATGGGCAGGCGCATCAATCTGACGCCTTTTGGCCACGAGGTGCTGGCGCGTGCCCGTGTGCTGGTCAGCGATGCAGATGCCCTAAAACGTCTGGGTTCCGGACTGGACAAGGGTTTGACCGGCAAGCTGCGCATCGGGCTGGGCTCGGGGCCGGGCGTGTTGTTTGCCGGACGTCTGATGAGTTTCATGGCCCAGAACCATCCTCAGGTGCAGTTTGGCGTGTCGCGGGGCAATACCGAGTCGCTGCTGCGCATGCTCAAAGAGCAAGAGATCGATGCGGCGATTGTCGATATTCGGGCCATGCGTCCCTCCGCTGAGTTCGAGGTCAACCATGTCTTTGAGGTGGCCGCAGGCTTTTTGGTCAGGCCAGGGCATCCCCTGCTCAAGAAAAAGAGCGTCACGCTGGAAGACATCCGACGGTTCCCCTTGGCCTCCACGCCCTTGAGTGACGAGGTGGCTCGCATGCTAATGGGGCTGTACGGCCCCCAGGCCAACCCGGAGGATATGGTGACCTTGCGCAGCGATGAGACCAGTCACATCGTCGATGTCGCCCGAAGCAGTGATGCGGTGGTCTTGAGCATCATGGCAGCGGGGCCAGGACTCCAGCTCTTGCCTGTGAAACCTGAAATGACGGGAACCGCCAAATTTGGCCTGGTGACCTTGGCCAAGCGCCACCAGGCCCCAGCCCTGCGCATTGTGCATGTGCAGTTGCCGGGGTGGATTGCAGAAATTCAGTCCGTGTAGGCTTCCAGCGGCAGGCAGGTGCAGAACAGGTTGCGGTCGCCATAGACGTTGTCCACGCGGCCGACCTGTGGCCAGTACTTGACGCTGCCAGGCACACGGCCTTTCAGGGCGCCGCCAACCTCGCGCGTGTAAGGGCGGTTCCAGTCGTCAGCCATCAGGCTGCCTTCGGTGTGCGGCGCGTGTTTGAGGGGGTTGTTGTCCTGCGGCCAACCACCATTCTCTGGGCCGTTTTCAACCTGACGGATTTCCTCGCGGATGGCGATCATCGCGTCGATGAAGCGGTCCAGCTCTTCGAGTGTTTCGCTCTCGGTGGGCTCGACCATCAGGGTGTTGGCCACCGGGAAGGACAGGGTGGGCGCGTGGAAGCCGTAGTCCATCAGGCGCTTGGCCACGTCCTCGGCCATCACGCCGCAAGTGTCCTTGAAGTGGCGCAGGTCCAGGATGCACTCGTGGGCCACATGGCCGTTCTCACTCGCGTAGAGCGTGGGGTAGTGCGGCGCCAGACGCTTGCTGATGTAGTTGGCGGCCAGGATGGCGGCTTCGGTCGCGTGCTGCAGACCGTCGGCCCCCATCATGCGGATGTACATCCAGCTGATCGGCAGCACGGCAGCGTTGCCGTAAGGTGCGGCTGACACGGCGCCGACACCGTTGACCTGGACGCCCGCCGTGGCATGGCCCGGCAGGTAGGGCGCCAGGTCTTCGACCACGCAGACGGGGCCGACGCCGGGGCCGCCACCGCCGTGTGGAATGCAGAAGGTCTTGTGCAGGTTCAGGTGGCTCACGTCACCGCCGAATTCGCCGGGGGCGGCCACGCCGACCAGCGCGTTCATGTTGGCGCCGTCCACATACACACGGCCGCCGTGCTGGTGCACCAGCTCGCACAGCTGCTTGACCTGCGTTTCGAAAACGCCGTGGGTGCTGGGGTAGGTGATCATGACCGCGGCGAGGTTCGCGCTGTGCTGCTCGCACTTGGCTTTCAGGTCATCGAGATCCACGTTGCCGTTCTCATCGCACTTGGTCACCACCACCTGCAGGCCCACCATCTGGGCGCTGGCGGGGTTGGTGCCGTGGGCGCTCGACGGGATCAGACAGATGTTGCGGTGGCCTTCGCCACGGGCGCGGTGGTAGGCCTGGATGACGAGCAGACCGGCGTACTCGCCCTGGCTGCCCGCGTTGGGCTGCAGGCTGATGCCCTGGTAGCCGGTGGCCTGGCACAACCAGTCGCGCAGCTGCTGGTCCAGCTCGGCGTAGCCCTGCAGCTGCTCGGCCGGGGCAAAGGGGTGGGGCAGCGCGAATTCGGGCCAGGTGATGGGGATCATCTCGCTGGTGGCGTTGAGCTTCATGGTGCACGAGCCCAGCGGGATCATGGTGCGGTCCAGCGCCAGGTCCTTGTCGGAGAGCTGACGGATGTAACGCAGCATGCCGGTCTCGGAGTGGTAGCGGTTGAAGACCGGGTGCGTCAGGAAGACACTGGTGCGGCGCAGCGACTCGGGGATCAGCGGGGCGATGCCTTTCTCGAACTGCTCGAAGGAGGGCAGCTTGGCGTCGTTTTGCGCAAACAGGCCCCACAGCTGAACGATGTCTTCGCGCGTGGTGGTTTCGTCCAGCGTGATGCCCACAAAGCCCGCACGGCCGCCGGTGTAGCGGCGCAGGTTGATTTCTTTCGCAACGGCCTTGGCATGCAGCGCGTCGGCTTCAGCCGCATTGCCGCAGTCGATGGTGAGCGTGTCAAAAGCCGTGCCGTGCAGCAGAGATGCGCCGAGCGACTTGAGCCCTTCGGCCAGCACGGCGGTGAAACTGGCGATGCGTTGGGCGATGCGTTTGAGGCCTTCAGGTCCGTGGTAGACCGCATACATGCTGGCTACCACCGCTGGCAGCACCTGCGCCGTGCAGATGTTGGACGTGGCTTTTTCGCGGCGAATGTGTTGCTCGCGCGTTTGCAGGGCCAGTCGGTAAGCGGGTTTGCCGTGCACGTCCACGCTCACGCCAACCAGGCGGCCGGGCATGGAACGCTTGTATTCGTCGCGGCAGGCCAAATACGCGGCGTGCGGGCCGCCTGCGCCCATGGGCATGCCAAAGCGCTGGGTGGTGCCGATCACGATGTCGGCGCCCATTTCACCTGGGGTCTTGAGCAGCACCAGCGCCATCAGGTCGGCGGCCAGAATGAACGCGGCCTGCTTGCTGTGGATCAGGTCGGCCGACAGTTGCCAGTCGGCCAGCCAGCCGCTGCTGCCCGGGTACTGGTTGAGGGCGGCAAAGTAGTCGTCCTGGGCGATGGCCGATTGCCACTCGTCGCTGGAGCGGATCACCTTGACCGTGATGCCCAGCGGCGCGGCGCGGGTCTGGATGACCTCGATGGTTTGCGGGTGGCAGTCGCCACTGACGATGAACACATCGCCCTTGGCCTTGACCGAGCGTTTGGCCAGGGTCATGGCTTCGGCGGCAGCGGTGGCTTCGTCCAGCATCGAGGCGTTGGCGATCGGCATGCCTGTCAGGTCGCAGACCATGGTCTGGGAGTTGACCAGCGCTTCCATGCGGCCCTGCGAAATCTCGGCCTGGTAAGGCGTGTAGGCGGTGTACCAGGCAGGGTTTTCGAGGATGTTGCGCAGGATGACGCCCGGCGTGTGCGTGCCGTGGTAGCCCTGGCCGATGAAGCTCTTGAAGAGTTTGTTCTTGCGGGCGATGCCCTTCAGCTGCTCCAGCGCGGCCGCTTCGGTCACCGGGGCGGGCAACTGCATGCCCTGGCTGCGGGCGATGCTGCGTGGCACGATGGACTCGATCAAGGCGCGGCGCGAAGCCTCGCCAATGACGCCGAGCATGTGCGTCTCGTCCTGCGCGCTGATGCCGATGTGGCGCGCGATGAATTCAGACGGGTTCTCAAGATCGCCGAGGGGGCGGTGGGCGGACATCAGCATGGGCGTTCCAGCAAGTCAGTTGAAAGATGGGGGGTTGTAGGAGCGAGCCCCCGCTCGTGAAAGTGTTCGGCCGCCGGGGCGGCCTCCTACAAGACAGCAGGTTTAGCCTGCCGAGAACTGGTTGTAAGCCGTCTCGTCGAGCAGGGCGTTAACTTCGGCAGGCTGGGCCAGCTTGACCTTGAAGAACCAGC